>JACCDN010307346.1_pt1 | contig 232514 bp, 212 predicted proteins | sample 7441691 | NCBI WGS metagenome assembly JACCDN01 (sample SAMN15323439, study PRJNA562643) | freshwater metagenome | isolation source: river surface water | place: USA:Blue River Watershed | collected 2017-08-16 | reverse complement strand
TCGCGGAAGTACTCCGCCATGGTCAGGGCCGAAAGAGCTACGCGAAGACGGGTGCCTGGTGGCTCGTCCATCTGGCCGAACACGAGGGCGGTCTTGTCGATAACGCCCGACTCGGTCATTTCGTCGATGAGGTCGTTACCTTCACGGGTACGCTCACCAACACCGGCGAACACCGACACACCATCGTGGTCTTCTGCCACGCGGTAGATCATTTCCTGAATCAGAACGGTCTTACCGACACCGGCACCACCGAACAGACCAATCTTTCCACCGAGCACGTATGGGGTGAGCAAGTCGATCGACTTGATACCGGTCTCGAACATCTGGGTCTTTGACTCGAGCTGGTCGAAGGCTGGCGGCTGACGGTGAATCGGCCAGGTCTCCTTGACCTCGATCTTCTCGCCTGGCTTGCCGTTTAGAACTTCACCGACAACGTTGAAAACCTTGCCCTTGGTGACGTCGCCGACAGGAACCGATATCGGAGCACCGGTGTCGCTGACGCTACCGCCACGCACCAGACCGTCGGTTGGCTTCAGAGCGATGGCACGAACGAGGTCGTCGCCAAGGTGCTGAGCCACCTCTAGGGTGAGGGTGGTCTTCTCACCGTTCAGGTCGATGACGGTGGTCAGAGCGTTGTAGATCTCTGGGATGGCATCGTGTGGAAACTCGATGTCAACCACTGGACCGGTGACTCGAGCGATCCGCCCGGTTGCCACAGTGGCTTCTGCCTTCTTCTTGGTCGCCATGTCTCTTTCTTTCTCTTAGTTGTCGTCATCGGTGGTGACAAGTGCGTCTGCTCCACCAACAATCTCGGAAATCTGCTGGGTAATTTCTGCCTGACGGGCAGCGTTGCTAAGGCGGGTGTAGTTCTTGATTAGCTTGTCGGCGTTGTCAGTCGCAGACTTCATCGCCTTCTGACGGGCGGCGTGCTCGGATGCGGCGCTCTGGAGCATCGCGTTAAAGATTCGGCTCTCGATGTAAACCGGGAGAAGTGCGTCAAGCACCTTGGTTACGTCTGGCTCGAACTCGTAGAGCGGGAAAACTTCGTTGTCGCTTGGGGCCTCGACGCCTTCGACCACCTCGAGAGGAAGCAAGCGAACGACTTCTGGCACCTGAGCGATCATCGAAACGAAACGGTTGTAGACCAAGTGGATCTCGTCTACGCCGCCTTCGCTGGCCGGGGTGTTGAATAGAGCCACTACCTCGTCAGCGATCTCTTTGGCGGTGTCGAACTGAGGTAGGTCGGTGCCGCCGATCCAGCTGCGAAGTGCGGTGCGCTTGCGGAAGTTGAAGAAACCTACCGCCTTGCGGCCAACCAGGTAGTAAACAACATCCTTGCCCTGCTCGCGAAGCAAAGCCGATAGCTGCTCTGCCTCTTTTAGCACGTTCGACGAGAACGCACCGGCCAAGCCGCGGTCGCTGGTGAAGATTACGATCGCCGCACGTTCGATGACGGCCGGCTCGGTGGTGAGCGGGTGGTCGACGTTCGAATAAGTTGCGACGGCCGACACGGCGCGAGTGACCGCACGCGAGTATGGGGTCGATGATGCGACACGCTGCTGCGCCTTGTAAATGCGCGATGCCGAGATCAACTCCATGGCGCGAGTGATCTTCTTGGTCGTCTGGGCAGACTTAATCTTCTGCCTATAGACCCGAAGTTGCGCTCCCATGTCTTACCTTTCGTCCGTAATCGTCTTTACTTGCGCTTGCGCTGCTTGACGATCTTCTCCTGCTGAACATCTTCTTCATCCAACGCGGATGCGGTGGCCGAAGATGCCAGTGGAGTGCCGGCCTTGGTTGCGAAGGTCTTCTTGAACTTGGCGACAGCCTTCTCGAGTTCTGCGACGGTGTCTTCCTTGAGGTCGTTGGTCTCACGGATGGTGTCTAGAACCTTGGTGTTGCGGCGCAGGAAGTCGAGAAGCTCGGCCTCGAAACGCAGCACGTCTTCGACTGGCACCTCGTCGAGCTTGCCGGTGGTTCCGGCCCAGACCGAAACGGTCTGCTCTTCGACTGGGTATGGCGAGTACTGTGGCTGCTTCAAAAGCTCCATCAGGCGAGCACCGCGGGCGAGCTGCTGACGCGAAGCCGCATCCAGGTCGCTTGCGAACATCGCGAACGCTTCAAGTGCGCGGTACTGAGCAAGCTCGAGCTTCAGGGTTCCCGAAACCTTCTTGATTCCCTTGACCTGAGCGGCACCACCGACGCGCGAAACCGAGATACCGACGTCAATAGCCGGGCGCTGGTTCGAGTTGAAGAGGTCGCTCTGTAGGAAGATCTGACCGTCGGTGATCGAGATCACGTTGGTAGGGATGTAGGCAGAAACGTCGTTTGCCTTAGTTTCGATGATTGGCAGACCAGTCATCGAACCACCGCCGAGCTCGTCGTTCAGCTTGGCGCAACGCTCGAGCAGACGGGAGTGTAGGTAGAACACGTCACCTGGGTAAGCCTCGCGGCCCGGTGGGCGACGAAGCAGAAGCGAAACTGCACGGTAGGCCTCCGCCTGCTTCGATAGGTCATCGAAGATGATGAGCACGTGCTTGCCGCCGTACATCCAGTGCTGACCAATGGCCGAACCGGTGTAAGGAGCGAGGTATTTGAAGCCGGCTGGGTCGGATGCAGGAGAAGCCACGATGGTGGTGTACTCCATAGCGCCGGCCTCTTCCAGAGCGCCCTTCACGGCTGCAATAGTCGAACCCTTCTGACCGATAGCGACATAGATGCAGCGAACCTGCTTCTTTGGGTCGCCCGAGGCCCAGTTGGCCTTCTGGTTGATGATGGTGTCGACAGCGATAGCAGTCTTACCGGTCTGACGGTCGCCGATGATCAGCTGACGCTGTCCACGACCGACTGGAATCATGGCGTCGATGGCCTTGATGCCAGTCTGGAGCGGCTCGTGAACCGACTTACGAGCCATAACACCTGGAGCCTGGAGCTCGAGAGCACGACGTGCCTCTGCCTTGATGTCGCCTAGACCGTCGATTGGGTTACCCAGTGGGTCGACGACGCGACCGAGGAACTTGTCACCGACCGGAACCGACAGAACTTCACCGGTGCGGTGAACTTCCATACCCTCCTGGATGCCCTCGAAGTTTCCGAGAACAACTGTACCGATCTCGCGCTCGTCGAGGTTCAGAGCAAGACCAAGGGTGCCGTCGGCAAACTTGAGCAGCTCATTAGCCATCGCGCTAGGCAGGCCTTCGACGTGAGCAATACCGTCACCGGCATCGATTACGTGTCCGACCTCGGTGCGCGAAGCCTTGGTTGGCTCGTAGGACTTTACGAAGTCCTTCAGCGCATCACGAATCTCGTTCGGGCTGATTTTTAGATCTGCCATCTCGTTCCTCATCTTCTGGGCGTTTGCCCGGTTGGTCTTAGTTCGCCTAGGCGAGTTGCAACTTTGCTTGGTTTAGACGGTTAGCAACGCTTCCGTCGATGATTTCTCCCGAAACCTGAACCTTCACACCACCGAGGATGCTTGGGTCGATCTCGACATTTAGGTTGAGTTCTTGACCGTAGCTTGCGCTGAGGGTCGACTCGAGTTTCTTCAACTGGGCGGCAGAAAGCGGCTGAGCCACCGTCACGGTCGCCACCAAACGGCTAGCCACGGCCGAAACCTGCTTGCCGAACTGCTCGAGCACTTCGCTGAGCTTGTGGTGACGCGAACCGACGACTGCGAATCGAACCAACAGGGATGCGCCCGCGCTCAACTTCTTGCCAAACAGACCCGCCACGAGAGTCAACTTGGACTCGAGGCTGGCTTGACGAGAAGAGAGTGCCTGCTGCAGCTCCTGGTCGGAGTCGACCACCTGACGTGCGGCAAAAAGTTCGTCTTCGAGTTGGCTCAAGGTGCCGACCTTGGCTGCAATCGAGGCGACGGCATAAACGCCGAGCTGCTCGAATGCCGAAACCAGGTCGGATCCCTTGGACCAACGAAGTCCAGACAGGGTGTTTGCGAACGCGAGGGCATCTTTCGAGACGCTCTTGCCGAACACGGCGGTAAGAGCTCCCTGCTTTGCCTTGGCTTCTCCCGAAGGGTCGGAGAGTAGGTTTCGCAACTGAATCGACGAAGCTACCGATGCACCAATGGTGAACAGTTCTTCGGCGAATCTAAGGTCTGCGCCCTTGAGAAGCGGAACAATCGCTTCTTTGGCTGCAGCCAGTGCTTGTCTGGTTGAACTTGCCATTACTTGCCTTTGCCCTTGCTTGCCTTTTCGCTCGATTCGAGTTCAGCCAAGAACGAGTCGACCACTCCGGTGGCCACCTTGTCGTTCTTGAGGCTGGCTCCAACCACCTGCGAGGCGAGGTCGATGGCCAGGGTGCCTACCTCGGCGCGGAGCGAGACGAGAGCGGCTTGGCGCTCTGCTTCGATCTGAGCCTTGGCGGTCGCAGTGATGCGAGCTGCCTCCTGGTTCGCCTGCTCCTTGAGCTCGGCCAAAATGGCAACTCCTTCGGCACGGGCCTGTTCGCGAATCGAAGCAGCCTCGGCGCGGGAGTTTTCTTGAGCCTTCTCAATCTCGGCGGTCTTCTCGGCGACTTCGGCTTGGGCACGCTCGGCGGCAGCCAGGCGTCCCTCGATAGCTTCGGTGCGCTCGTCCAAGGTCTTCTTGAAACCAGGAAGAACCTTGAACCAGAAGAAAGTAAGCAAGATCACAAAGACAACCGACGACCAGAACAGGTCGTAGGTTTCAGGCAGAAGCGGGTTCTTTTGAGCCTCCGCTGCGGCCAGAACGATGTTTGTAATCACGCTGATAGTCCTCTTACTTGTGGTTAGTGACTAGAAGATGAATGGGGTTGCCAGACCGATAAGCGCGAGGGCTTCGGTGAAGGCGATACCAAGCCACATGGTGACCTGAAGACGACCAGCAAGTTCAGGCTGACGGGCAATCGATTCGATGGTCTTCGATACAACGAGACCTACACCGATGCCAGGGCCGATTGCTGCGAGACCGTAACCTAGCGAGGCGAGGTCTGCGATAGCGAGAGCGTTTTCCATTTGTGTTTCCCTTCTGAGTTAGAGCACTGGCGGTTGCCAGAACCCTTAGTGATCATCCGCCAGCGACAACTGAATGTAAACCGTCGTCAGCAGAGTGAATACATAGGCCTGCAGGAACGCCACCAACAGCTCGAAGAGCGTGAAGACGAATCCGAACAGAAAAGTTCCAGCGCCGAACAACTTGAACCAGCCGTCCGCACTGAAGAAGAAGAACCAGGTCGCCGAGAAGCAGAGCACGAGCAGCAAGTGCCCAGCGATCATGTTCATGGTGAGACGAAGAGCCAGGGTGACCGGGCGAAGAATAAAGGTTGAGAGCAACTCGATTACGAACACCAGTGGGAGGAACGCTGCTGGAACGCCCGATGGCACGGTTGCAATCTTGAAAAACTTGATGCCGTGGTGCTTGACTCCGGCATAGATGAAGGTGACGTAGGCAGCCAGCGCGAGAACGATTGGCAGACCGATTACCGAGGTTCCGGCGATGTTGAAACCTGGGATGATACCCGTGATGTTCATGCCGAAAACCGTAAAGAAGATGGTGGTGAGCAGCGGCAGGAAGCGGTCTCCGTCTTTCTTGCCAAGCTGTTCGTGGGCGATGTTGCTGCGCACAAAGTTGAGGGCGATTTCACCCATGAGCTGGAAGCGACCAGGAACGAAGTTTTGGGTAGCGCTGGCCTTCTTGAACTTGCTCGAGACCAGCCAGAAGACTATGACCAGAGCCGCGACCACGATCAAGCGGATGAGCATGATGCGGTTTAGCGCAAAAGGAGTGCCTTCGAAGGCGATGATTTCTGGATAAAACTCGTCGATGGAGGGAGCGTGGAAGCCGCCGTCAGACTCGCCAGATGACGATGCCGTGACAAGCAAGTTGAGGGCGTTAGTGAACAGCTCAAACTCCTGTTTCGGGGCAAGGCTAACCCTTGCGGCGATTTACAGTGTGCTTCACCCAAAAACTTCGCTGGGTGATGCTCAAAGTCTAACAGCAAAGAGATACGAAAAAAGTCCCAAAAGTCGCTCGGAGCGGGCTTTTTTGGGCTTTTTCTTCGACTTTTTTAGGGTCTCGATTACTTGGTGTCGACGATTGGGATTCGGGCACGCATCACGGCTATCGCGTCGATGGTGAGACCACCGAGAATTGCAGCCACGAGAGAGAAAAACAGAGTGGGGCCGTGAATGAACTCCGCCTTGCGCAGCAAACCAATCGCGATCATGAAGAGCACAATCTTGAAGATCCAACCGCCAAGCACAACCCCATAGAAACCGCCGATTGGCAGCTTGGAGCCGACCCAAACCGACAGGGCGGTTAGCCCGTTGAAAACGATGGCGATGGCCGCACCGATTAGAGCGCTGACCGTGCCCAACTCCCCCGCAACCAGAAAGCCGAGGGTTGCGCCCAGGGTGGCGATGGCGAGTCCGAGCAACGTTCCTTGCTTGAGAACTTGTTTGAAGAGTTCGTTGTTATTGGTAGCTCGAGTCATGATGTCTTTCTTTGTTGAGCGCGTGACCGCAACAACGGCCAGAGTGTGTAGGCAAGGCATCCCAGAAGACCTACGAAGAAGTAAAGCAGAACCATTCGCCCAGGGATGAAGTAGAAGAGCAGGCAACTGGTCGAGATCAGCGTGGTCCAGACATAAAACACGATTACCGATCCGAGGTGCGAGTGCCCAAAGTCTTGAAGGCGGTGGTGGAGGTGCTTGCGGTCAGCGCTGAATGGTGACTTGCCGGCCCGAAGGCGACGCACGACGGCAAGCGAAAAGTCGAGCAGCGGCAAAACCAGGATGCTCAGCGGAAGCACCAGCGGCAACAGGGCCGGGATCACATCGTTTCTGGACAGCACACCGGGATCGACTTGACCGGTCACGGCGAGCGCAGAAACGGCCATCAAGAGCCCGAGCTGATAAGCGCCGCTATCACCCATGAAGATTTTGGCCCTGTGCCAGTTGTGCGGCAGAAAACCGGCGCACATGCCGAGCACGATGGCCGAGATCAGTCCGGAGAGGTTGAAGTAGTTGGTCGGCGAAATCTCCTGTGCCAAAAGATAGGTGTAGGCAAAGAAGACCGCCGTGCCGATGAACACGACACCCGCGACCAGCCCGTCGAGGCCGTCGATGAAGTTCACCGCGTTCATCACGAGCACGGTGATGAAAACCGTGGCGATCAGGCTTATGCCGAAAGATCCAATGGTTAGTCCGGAGATCGGCAGCGAGATGATCTGCACGCCCTGCCAGGCGATGATGCCTGCCACGATGAACTGTCCAGCGAGCTTGAGCGTCCAGTCGAGGTCATAGAGGTCGTCGAGCACACCGATGGCGGTGATCAGAGTGACCGCGGCGACGATCGCCAGCACCTGAGCCGGATTTGCAAACACGGCAGAGAACCAGCCGAGCGGCCACGCGACCAGAAGCGTGACCATGAAGCCCGCATACATGGCCAAGCCACCGAGGCGCGGGGTCGGCACCTCGTGAGCGTCACGCTCACGGATTTCGAGGTGCAGATTGCGGCGAGCCGCGAAACGCCTAACCAGATGAGTTGCAAAGTAGGTGACCAAGCCGGCCACGAGGAACATCAGAAAATACGCGCGCACTAGGTGTCGGCTTCCAGCAAGTCTCCGACGACGGACCGAATCTTGGCCACCGATAGCGCACCACGACGCACCACTCGAATCTTGCCTATGGCGGCACCGGCGTCTAGTTCGTCTTCGAGGGTTAGCGAGGTCAGGTCAAGGATGGTGGAAGCTTCACCCTTGGGACTTGGTCCGCCATCGAGATAAACCTTCACGCTAGCGCCGAGGTAGGCTTCGGCCTGCTGGCAGGTAACGGCTGCTGGCTCGCCGGTGAGGTTCGCGCTCGAAACAGCCATCGGGCCGACTTCCTCGAGCAGTGCGAGAGCAATCTTGTGGTCTGGCATGCGAAGAGCAACCGTGCCCATGGTCTCGCCGAGGTCCCAAGTGAGAGAAGGCTGCGAACGCAGGATTAGCGTGAGCGCGCCAGGCCAGAAGGTTTCGGCTAGCTTGATTGCCGCGCTCGGCACGTATTCGGCGAGAGCGCGCATGGTTGAAACGTTGGGAATCAGAACGGGAGGCGGCGATTGACGCCCGCGCCCCTTGGCGGCGAGCAAAGCGTTGACCCCGGCTGCCGAGAACGCGTCGCAGCCAAGCCCGTAGACGGTATCGGTGGGCAAAACCACGAGTTCGTGGCGTCCGAGTGAGGCTTTTGCAAGCCGCATGCCTGTCAACAGGTCGGTGTCGATCGAGCAGTCATAGATGCGCTCCACGGTTGCCTCCTCAACTAGCGAACAGCGGTTGCCGCTCGATCTCTGCCATTGAAATCTTGGTGGGTGCGAACCTGTCGCCACCCGTCATTCAATAGTAAATGGCGCACCGCTTCACCCTGCATGTCTGCGTGTTCGATCACAAGATTGCCACCTTCGTGAAGCAGGCGTTTGGCGGTTTCGCTGACGACTCGCACGACATCGAGCCCGTCGTTGCCGCCATAGAGTGCAAGCCCAGGGTCGTGCAGAGCCACCTCGGGGTAAACCGGAATCATCTCGTCGGGAATGTAGGGCGGGTTGCTAATCACAACGTCGACGCGGCCATCGAACTCGTGCGGTGCTTCGCTCAGATCGCCGAGGATGGCCCGCCCATTGTTCGGCGCGAGATGCTCGTAGTTCGCCGAGGTGTAGGCAAACGCATCCTCGGATTTTTCGATTCCAATCACCATCGCGTTCGGCACTTCGGTAGCGATGGCAAGTCCGATCGCACCTGAGCCAGCGCAGAGATCGAAAACAATCGGTTCTGGGGTCGCAGCAAGTTTGGTCGCATCGACAGCTAGCGAGGTGACCCACTCGGTCTCGGGACGAGGCACGAATACGCCCTTGCCAACTTTGAGGGTGATGTTGCGAAAGTGTGCTTCGCCGGTTAGGTGCTGCAACGGCTCGCGAGCCTCGCGTCTGGTGGCGAACTCGGCGAGCTTTGCCTCGGCGTCTGAGTCTAAGTCGAAGTCTGAAACGGCCAGTCTGGCAGCCAGCTCACCACGACTCAGTCCTAGAACAAAACAGACGAGCAGGTCGGCGTCAACGCTGGCAGATTCGATGCCGGCAGCCTCAAACCGCTCGGTGGCACCTTGCAAGAAAGCCTTGACGCTCACGATTACTTTTCGTTCAGCGCGGCTAGTCTGGCTTCTTCATCGGTCTGGATTGCCGACTGAACCACAGGCTCGAGTGCACCATCCATCACCTGGTCAAGGTTGTAAGCCTTGTATCCGGTGCGGTGATCGGCGATGCGGTTCTCAGGAAAGTTATAGGTGCGGATGCGCTCGGAACGGTCGACCGACTTCACCTGTGACTTGCGCGCAGCGCTTAGCTCGGCCTCGAGTGCTTCTTGCTGGGCAGCAAGGATGCGGGCACGCAAAACGCGCATCGCGGCTTCCTTGTTTTGAAGCTGAGACTTTTCGTTCTGCATCGCGACCACAATTCCGGTTGGAAGGTGGGTGATGCGAACGGCCGAGTCGGTGGTGTTGACCGACTGACCACCGGGGCCGGACGAACGATAAACATCGATGCGAAGGTCGTTCTGGCTGATCTCGACTTCTTCTGGGGCATCGACCTCTGGAAAGACGAGCACGCCAGCGGCCGAGGTGTGAATGCGGCCCTGAGTTTCGGTGACTGGAACACGCTGCACGCGGTGAACGCCACCTTCATACTTCAGATGAGCCCAAACGCCATCTGCGGGGTCGGTCGCGCTCGACTTGATCGCGATTTGAACATCCTTGTAGCCACCGAGGTCGCTCTCGTTTTTGTCGAGAATCTCGGTCTTCCAACCCTTCGAGTTGGCATATTGGATGTACATGCGAAGAAGGTCGGCAGCGAACAGTGCCGATTCGGCACCACCTTCACCGGCCTTGATTTCCATAATCACGTCGCGTCCGTCATCTGGGTCGCGCGGGATGAGCAGACGACGCAGTTTTTCAACGGCGACAGTTAGGCGTTCCTCGGTTGCTGGAACCTCTTCGGCGAACGACTCGTCTTCTTTCGCGAACTCCTTGGCTGCGGCCAGATCTTCGGTCAGTTCGTTGACAGAGTTGTAGGCAGCAACGATCGCGCTGAGTTCGGCATAGCGACGGTTGAGCTTTTTGGCTAGCGCCGGGTTGGCGTGAACCGAAGCATCCGAGAGTTGCTCTTGGAGAGCTGCGTGTTCAGCCAGCAGCGGCTGGACTGAGTCAAGCATTTACTCTCCGTCTGAACCCGAAGGAATCGGCATCGACTTCTGAACCTGCATCAGGAACTCGACGTTGCTCGAGGTTTCCTTTAGGCGGTTGAGCACGAGCTCGAGAGCCTGCTGCTGCTCCAGTCCGGCAAGTGCGCGGCGGAGCTTCCAGATGATCTTGGTCTCGTCTGGAGCCATGAGCATCTCTTCGCGGCGAGTACCCGATGCGTTGACATCGACGGCGGGGAAGATTCGCTTGTCGGCGAGTGAACGCGACAGTCGAAGCTCCATGTTTCCGGTTCCCTTGAACTCTTCGAAGATAACTTCGTCCATCTTCGAACCGGTCTCGACAAGAGCCGTGGCCAGGATGGTGAGCGAACCGCCATTCTCGATGTTACGAGCCGCACCGAAGAAGCGCTTTGGTGGGTAGAGAGCCGACGAGTCGACACCACCCGAGAGGATGCGGCCGGAAGCCGGAGCGCTCAGGTTGTAAGCGCGACCCAGACGGGTGATCGAGTCAAGCAGAACGACTACGTCGTGGCCTAACTCGACCAAGCGCTTGGCGCGCTCGATAGCAAGTTCGGCAACGGTGGTGTGGTCTTCGGCAGGGCGGTCGAAGGTGGAGGCGATTACCTCGCCCTTAACGGTGCGCTGCATGTCGGTAACTTCTTCTGGACGCTCGTCGACCAGAACCACCATGAGGTGAACCTCTGGGTTGTTCTTGGCGATGGCGTTGGCGATTGCCTGAAGCACGAGAGTCTTACCGGCCTTCGGTGGCGAAACAATCAGACCACGCTGACCCTTACCGATTGGTGCGACGAGGTCGATGATACGAGTCGATAGCTTGTTGGCTTCGGTCTCGAGACGCAGACGGGTCTGCGGGTAGAGCGGGGTCAGCTTGCCGAATTCGACTCGAGCGTGAGCCTGCTCGACGGTTAGACCGTTGATCGAGTCGATGCGCACGATGGCGTTGAACTTCTGGCGGCCCTGACCTTCGCCTTCGCGAGGCTGGCGAATGGCACCAACCACGGCGTCACCCTTGCGCAGACCATACTTCTTGACCTGACCGAGCGAGACGTAAACGTCGTTTGGTCCTGGCAGGTAGCCGGTGGTGCGCACGAATGCATAGTTCTCGAGAACATCGAGGATTCCGGCCACGGTAACGAGAACGTCGTCTGGCGAGATTTCTGGTTCAATCTCGTCGCGGTCGTTGCCGCCACCGTTTCCACCGCGACGACGGTCGCGATCACGGTAACGATTGCGGTTGCGGTTGCGTCCTCCGCCACGACGGTCGTCGTCGAAGTCGCGATCACGGTTGCGCTCGCGACGGTCGTTGCCGCCCGAGTTCTGACGGTCTTCGGAGTCTCTCGAGGATTCGCTCGACGAGTCGTTCGAACCTTCGGAGTTCTGGCGGCCGTTGCCACCGCGACGACGGTCGCGACCTCGGTTGTTCTGACGCTCACCACCTTCGCTGTCGGAGGAGGCTGGTGCGTCACCCGCAGGAGCCGAAGATTCGGCTGGGGCGGAGTCTGCCGAGGCGGCGCGGCTGCGGCGCTGGCGTGGTGCCGAGTCGCTCGATGCCGATTCGCCTGCTGGGGCAGAACTTTCGATTGGTGCTGAACCCGGCTCTGCGATCACGCGACGGCTCTTGCGAACCGGCTGGGTTTCGTTTTGGATTTCATCCATTTGGTCTATAGCTCTTTCTTAGGTTTCCTGCGGTGAACGTTTTCGTTTTGAGAGGTAGTCACCGCTTGTGCGCTGGTATGCGCAGGTCGCATGATTTGCGAGGATTTCACCAAACGCAGTCGGGGCTTAGTTGCCGCCGGTTCCTGCTTTTGAATCTTGGTGCACCACTACAGTAGCACCTTTAAAGTCAACGGCAAGCAAAAGCGCACGCCACTGTGGATAATTCTCGGCAGCCAATTTGGCCGCTTCGATGCGCTCGAGCGGGTCACTGGCCAGCACGAGCACCGAGGGCCCGGCACCCGAAACCACTGCAGCATGCCCCTTTGAGCGCATCAACTGGATGACGGCTTCGGTCTCGGGCATAGCCGCCGCGCGATAGTCCTGGTGAAGACGGTCTTCGGTGGCTGAGAGCAACAGCTCGGGGCTCTGGGTCAGGGCGGCGATCAGGAGCGCGGAGCGAGAAACGTTGAACACCGCGTCGTCGTGCGGCACAGAATCCGGCTGAAGCGAACGAGCCAAGGATGTCGACATCTTGTGGTTCGGAACCAACTCAAGTGGAGAGACACCGCGGTGCACGAAAAGTTTCTTGTGGTGCGGGCCGCGCTCGTCTTCCCAAGCGATTGTCAGACCGCCGAACAGAGCCGGAGCGACGTTGTCTGGGTGACCCTCGAGTTCGGTGGCCAGCTCGAGCAGCTGCTGCGAAGTAATCTCGACGATGTCCTCGAGCAAGCCCTTGGCAGCCATGATGCCTGCGACAACCGCTGCCCCTGAAGACCCCATACCGCGGCTGTGCGGAATGTTGTTGTGCGCGACTAACTTGAGGTTCGGCACCTTCTGGTCGAAACGCTTGAAGGTGTGTTCGATGCAACGAACCACTAGGTTGCTCGAGTCGGTCGGCACTTCGCCGGCACCTTCACCGATTACCTCAACATGAGTGGTTTCGGTGACCACTTCAACGTGGAGCTCGTCATAGAACGAGAGCGCCATTCCGAGCGTGTCAAAGCCAGGTCCCAGGTTGGCCGAAGTGGCCGGAACCTTGACCGTTACCTTGCGCCCGAGTGGAATCACTTTGCGAGACCCAGTCTTTCGGCAACCTCATCCGCGTTGTTAGGCACGATGGTCGGAACGATTTCTTCGCCAGACTCGGTCTTCAAGGCCCACATGGGGTCTTTCAATCCGTGGCCGGTTACGGTGACGACAATCACAGCGTCGGCAGGGACTTCTCCGGCACGAGCCTGCTTGAGCAGACCGGCCGCTCCAGTTGCCGACGATGGCTCGACGAACACGCCAACCTCCTGCGACAAGAATCGGTGCATCCAGAGGATCTCTTGGTCGAGCACCGAACCAAACATTCCGAGCGAGCATTCGCGTGCGCTGAGTGCCAGTTCATAAGAAGCTGGATTGCCGATGCGAATCGCGGTTGCGATCGTGTCGGGGTTCTTCACAGGTGTGCCATAAACGAATGGGGCCGAACCGTCGGCCTGGAAGCCCCACATCTTCGGAACCTGATTGATGACGCCCGCGTTGAACTCCTCGAGATATCCCTTGAAGTAGGCCGAGTAGTTTCCTGCGTTGCCGACCGGCAAGACGTGGATGTCTGGAGCGCGATCGAGACGTTCGACGACCTCAAAGGCTGCGGTCTTCTGACCTTCGATACGATCCGGGTTCACCGAGTTGACCAGGTGAACCGGGTAGTTGTCGGCGAGACCGCGCGACAGGTCGAGACAGTCGTCGAAGTTTCCCTGAACCTGCAGAATCTGAGCCTTGTGGGCAACGGCCTGGCTGAGCTTGCCGAGTGCGATCTTTCCTTCTGGCACTAGAACAACCGACTGGATGCCTGCCGCGGCAGCGTAGGCGGCGGCCGAAGCCGAGGTGTTTCCGGTGGATGCACAGATTACAGCTTTCGCACCGTGACCTACCGCCTTCGAAACCGCCATGGTCATGCCGCGGTCTTTGAACGAACCGGTTGGGTTCATGCCCTCGACCTTTAGATAGACCTCGCCAGCACCGACAAGCTTGGCGAGCGCAGGGGCAGGCACGAGTGGAGTGCCGCCTTCGCCGAGCGTGATGATCGGGGTCGATGCATCGACGTCTAGGCGGTCAAAATATTCGCGGATTACGCCGCGCCACTGGTGAGCCATTAGAGCCCTTCCACTCGGATTACTGAGGTGATTGACTCGACGGCGTCGCTGGCGGCGAGAGAAGTTACGAGTGCGGAAAGCGAGGCATCGGTGGCCTCGTGAGTTCCAATCATCAGACTAGCGGTTGGCACGACTCCAGCCTTGGCAGGGTTTACCGACTGCTCCACGGTCTCAACGGAGACTCCGTGCTGGGCAAAAAGGTTTGCAATCTGCGCCAAGACGCCCGGCTGGTCTTTAGCCTGAATCGTGATCTGGTAGCGAGTATTGATGCGATCGATAGGCAGAACCGGAAGATTCGCGTGCACCGAGTCGGCCAAACCTGGTCCGCCAGCCACGTGACGCTTGGCCGCCGAGACTAGGTCACCTAGAACAGCGGATGCGGTCTGAGTGCCACCCGCGCCAGAGCCATAGAACATGAGCGAACCGGCAGCTTCAGCCTCGACAAACACGGCGTTGAACGCGCCACGAACGGCGGCCAAAGGGTGTTCCCTTGGCACGAGAGCCGGATAAACTCGAGCGCTGACGCCCTGCTCCCCCGCCTCGTCCGCGTTGATTCGCTCGGCAATCGCAAGCAACTTGATCACATAGCCGTTTTCACGCGCGGCGGTCATCTGCTGCTTGGTGATCTTGGTGATTCCCTCACGATAAACGTGGTCCAATGGCACCTCCGTGTGGAAGGCAAGTGCCGCGAGAATCGCAATCTTTTGTGCGGCATCGTAACCCTCGACGTCGAGAGTCGGGTCTGCCTCGAGATAGCCGAGCTCGGTAGCCTCGTCCATCGCGGCTTCAAGAGTCAGGCCGGCGCTGTCCATACGGTCGAGGATGTAGTTGGTCGAACCATTAACGATTCCCATGATTCGGTTCACTTTGTCACCGGCCAGCGATTCACGCAGTGGTCTGATGATCGGAATCGCAGCGGCAACGGCGGCCTCGAAATAGAGTTGCGCGCCAACCTGTTCGGCGGTGTCGAAAAGTTCGGTGCCGTGGGTCGCAAGCAGAGCCTTGTTGGCGGTGATGACGTCTGAACCCGAGTTCAATGCCTGCAGGATGTAGGTTCGGGCTGGCTCGAGGCCACCCATGACCTCGATAACGATGTCGGCGCTGTTGATCAGTGAACTCGCGTCGGTGGTGAGCAGTTCGACTGGGATGTCGGCAGATCGCTTTGCACTGAGGTCACGCACGGCAACCCCGATGAGTTCAAGCTCGGCACCAACGCGCGCTGCGAGTTCGGCCTTGTTTTCGAGCAGCAGTCGCGCCACCTGTGCGCCAACCGAACCGGCACCGAGCAGTGCGATTCTGAGAGGGCGATATTCGATCACGGTCATTCGTTGCCGTTCCTTGCTGTCTTGTTTTGCTGCTCTTGGTATTTCACGTCGCGCGCGAAAAGGTCTGCCTCGGTCTCGCCACGCACTATCAATCGTGCCTGACCATCGAGCACCGCCACAACCGGAGGCCTGGTCAAGAAGTTGTAGTTGCTCGAAAGCGAGTGGCAATAAGCGCCGGTGGCTGCCACCGCGAGCACATCGTTATTTGCAACATCGGCAGGGAGATAGTCGTCGCGAACCACGATGTCTCCACTCTCACAGTGCTTGCCCACGACGCGCACCAGAGCGGGCACCGCGTTGGATGCGCGAGATACCAATCGAGCGGTGTAATCGGCATCGTAGAGGCTCGGGCGAGCGTTGTCGCTCATGCCGCCGTCGATGCTCACGTATTTGCGAACCTTGGTTTTGCCGCCGTCGTTGAGCGCGACATCCTTGATAGTGCCAACCGAGTAGAGGGTCACCCCGGTAGGACCGACGATGTATCGCCCAGGCTCAAAAGCTAGAGTGGGCACCGCAACGCCGAGTTCGTCACAGGCTTGCTTGACTCCGGCTGCAATCTTGAAGGCGATGTCTTCGATCTCGGGAGCGTTGTCGGCGGTGGTGTAGTTGATGCCGAATCCCCCACCTAGGTTGAGTTCTGGAACTTCCCCATCAGCACTAAGTTCGGCGTGAACCGCGATTAGACGCCGAGCTGCCTCGACGAATCCGTCGGCTTCAAAGATTTGCGAACCGATGTGCGAGTGGATACCCAAAAACTTGAGGTGCTTATCCGAGCGGATGCGCGCAACCATTGCAGCGACGTCGGCTCGAGCCACACCAAACTTCTGGTCTTCACGAGCAGTCGCCAAAAACTCGTGCGTGTGTGCGTGCACTCCGGCGTTGACTCGGATGCGCACCGACTGAAGCTTGCCCTGGGCCTGTGCCGCCGATGCGATGCGCTCGAGTTCGATGTCGCTGTCTATGACAATCGCGCCGACTCCAGCGGCAACCGCACGGCCGATTTCGGCAAGGGACTTGTTGTTGCCGTGCAAGCCGATTCGCTCGGGTGCAACTCCGCCGGCGAGTGCTGCGGTGAGCTCTCCACCCGAGGCCACGTCGAGGTTGAGTCCCAACTCGGCAATCCAGCCGGCTACCTCGGTACACAAGAAGGCCTTGCCAGCGTAATAGACCTTGGCTTTGCTGCCGATTGATTCCGCTGCGGCCGACAAGGCTCGGTTCACCCGACGGGCACGAGCAAAAAAGTCTGCTTGGTCGATCACATAGAGGGGGGTGCCGAACCGGGCGGTTAGCTCGCTTACCGCTACCCCACCGATCGACACGTCGCCGTCGGATGAGCGAACGAAGTTTGCCGGCCAAAGATTGGCGTCTACCTTGTTCAGGTCGTGCGGCATCTTGAGCCAGTCAGGAGCAAAGGTCATCATGGCTACATCCGCTCCGGAGCGCTGACACCGAGCAGGTTCAGGCCGTTGCGCAGCACGACGCCTGCGGCGTCATTCAGCCAAAGCCTGGTGCGGTGAATGGTCCCGGCGGGCTGGCCACTGAGCGGAGCGACGCGGCAGTTGTCATACCATCGGTGATAAGCGCCAGCGACCTCTTCGAGATAACGAGCTACGCGGTGTGGTTCACGGAACTCGGCCGCGGTTGCCACGACGCGAGGAAGTTCGATCAGCTTTGCCAACAGATCCTCTTCGCTTTCGTGGGTGAGCAGCGATGGCTCGAACTCACTTCGATCAACGCCCAAGGATGCGGCGTTGGCCGCGACCTGAGCGGTGCGAGCATGCGCATACTGCACATAGAACACGGGGTTGTCGTTGGTCTTTTTTTCGAGCTGAGCGAGATCGATGTCGAGTTGCGAGTTGATCGACGAGCGGACGAGTGCGTAGCGCGCCGCATCTACGCCAACGATGTCAACGAGGTCTTCCATGGTGACGACGGTGCCGGCACGCTTTGACATTCTGACCGGCTCTCCGTCGCGCACGAGGTTTACGAGCTGGCCAATCATGATCTCGAGTTCGACTCCAGGGGTGTCACCAAACGCGGCACACATCGCCATCATCCTCGGCACGTAACCGTGGTGGTCGGCACCGAGCATGTAGATGCACCGGTCGAAGCCACGACCGCGCTTGTCTAGGTAGTAGGCAAGGTCGCCAGCGATGTAGGCCGCCTCACCGTCACTCTTGATGATCACTCGGTCGCGGTCGTCACCGAACTCGCTCGAGCGCAACCAGGTGGCACCTTCGGCCTCAAAGATGTGGCCGAGCTCACGCAGTCGCGCGATGGCACGAGCCACGGCACCCGACTCATAGAGCGAGTTCTCGTGAAAATAGACGTCGAAGTCGACACCGAAGTCGTGAAGCGACTGACGAATTTCGGCGAACATCAGGTCGACACCCGCACTGCGGAAGGCCTCCTGCGCTTCGTCGTCGGGAAGGGCTAAAAGTTCTTCGGCTGTTCCATCGAGCACCTGCTGCGCGATCTGATCGATGTATGCGCCGGCATAGCCATCTTCAGGAGCTGGCTGTTTGCGTGCACTTGCGAGCAGGCTGCGAGCAAAACGATCGATTTGAGCCCCGTGGTCGTTGAAGTAGTACTCGCGAGTGACCGCTGCTCCCTCGGCTGCAAGGATGCGGGCGAGGCTGTCTCCGACGGCGGCCCAACGGGTGCCGCCAATGTGAATCGGTCCGGTCGGATTTGCCGAAACGAACTCGAGATTTAGTTTGATGCCGACCATCGAAATGCCGCGACCGAAGGCTGAACCTGCCTCGACGATTTGCCTAGCGACCGCACCCGCCGCGTCGGCAGAAAGACTGACATTGATAAAGCCCGGACCAGCAACTTCTGCCTTTTCGACCTGCTCAAGAGCAACCAACTGTGCGCACACCAGCTCGGCAAAGTTTCTCGGGTTCAGGCCGAACTTGCCGGCCTGCTGCATGGCGACGTTGGTTGCCCAGTCCCCGTGTTCGCGGTTTTTGGGGCGTTCGATTACGACCTCGGCCGGCAGCTCTCCAGCGCCGAGCGCACCAGCATCTTGCAATGCGGCGAGGATGCGCACGATTGCAGCCGAAAGCTCGGTTGGAGTCAAGTTGGGCCCTAACGGTAGTGAAACGGGGATCTTCGGCGACCGCATCCGTCAATAGATGAAATTCTACCTTCTCGGGCAGCATCAACCCGAAAAAATAATGTGGCGGCACCCGTCAAGGCACCGCCACATCATTTGCGAATCAACTATTTGACAGCACCAGCGGTCAGTCCTCGCACAAAGTAGCGCTGGAGCGAGAAGAAGATGATCAGTGGCAACAACAGCGAGATGAACGAGCCGGCGGCTACGTCTTGCCATCCTTCACCGTATTGACCGAGCATTCTAAGCAGTCGGTAGGTCATGACCGACTTCTGTTCGCCAACGAAGATGAAGGCGATTAGGTAGTCGTTCCACACCCAGAGGAACTGGAAGATTGCGAACGAAGCCAGTGCCGGCACCGACATCGGCATGACCAAGCGCCAGAAAATCTGATACCAGGTGGCACCGTCAACGCGAGCAGCTTCGATCAGCGACGATGGAAGCGACAACATGTAGTTGCGCAAAATGTAAATCGCCAGCGGAAGAGCAAAAGCACAGTGAATGATCCAGGCACTCGGGAAGTTACCCGTGAGCTGAATGTGGGTCGCCTTTTGGAATGCCACCATGGCACGCAGAACCGGAATGAGGGCCGACTGTAGCGGAATGATCATGAGACCCACGATGATTGCGAAGTAGATCTCACGGCCTTTGAACTCGATGAACGTGAAAGCGAATGCCGCGTTCGCTGCGACCAACAGAGGCAAAATAACCGATGGGATGGTGACCACCAGGGTGTTCACCAGCGAGTTGAACATTCCACCGCTCGAAAGAGAGTTTGAGTAGGCGTCAATCGACCAAGCCTGTTCAAGTGGGTTGAAAATCGCATCCCACCAAGGCGAGACTTCGGCGATGTCGCGACGACGGAACGAGGTGATGAGCAGACCTACGGTCGGAATCGACCAAATACCGGTCAAGAAAAGCAAAGCAAGGGTGCTACCGAGCTTGAGTTTTGCAAGTTTGTTCAACACGTTTTTCATCGGAGGCTCTCCTGGTGGCGAACGGTTCTGATCTGAAGCCACATGAGCGGTGCGATCAGAATCAAAAGAATGGTTACCACTGCGGATGCAGGGCCTAGGTTCGAATCAACGAAGAACTGTTTGTAGTATTCGAAGGCCAGCACGTTGGTGTTGAAGTTACCTCCGGTCATGGCGAGCACGATGTCGAACACCTTCATTACCAAAATCAGCACCGTGACAAACACCGACATGATTGTGGCCGAGATCTGGGGAACGATTATGCGGAAGAACACCTGGAATCCGTTCGCGCCGTCGATGCGAGCCGCTTCGATGGTTTCTTCTGGAACGGCCTTGATGCCCGCCGAAATGATCACCATCGAATAACCCACCTGAAGCCAGACGATCACCGCCATGAGCAAGAAGGTGTTGAGGCGACCGGTGTCGATTTGCATCCAGTTGAGTGGTGTGCCTCCAAAGAACTCGACAACCGCACTTAGAAGACCAATTTTTGGGCGACCGGCGGCCGGGTTCACATAGAGGTAGCCCCAGATTGTCGATGCCGAAACAAAGCTGATGGTCATCGGCATAAAGATGAGTGACTTGAAGATTTTTTCGCGGGTGGGGCCAACCTGGTTTCCTAGGTTTGCAAACAACACACCGAGGGCAACGGTCACGGCCGGCACGATGAGCACCCAGAGGAGGTTGTTGAGCAGGATGTTCAAGAAGTCCGGCGAGGTAAAGAGCGCGACATAGTTGTCGAGACCAACGAAGGTTTTAACTTTGTCATCCATGAATGACCAGACGATGGTGTTCACGAGAGGAAGAACCAGAACGAGGATCAGCAGAGTAGCTGCCGGGATCAAAAAGCCCAGCGACTTGATTCGCTCTTGGGTCTTGTTTGGAAAGAGGTGGACCAGACGGTCGAGCAGCCAGTAGAGACCGAGGGTCGCTGCGGTACCCAGGATGACGGCGAGAATGCCGAAGAGCACATCACTTAGCAGTGGGTCCATTTTGAGCTCCTAGTTCGGGGTGATGCTTTGAAACATGTTGCTTAGCGCCACTATACGAGTGGCCTCAGAAGTCTGCTGCCGAGGACCGAGGTCCTCGGCAGCAGCCTTCAGTTGAGACTCATTACTGAGTATCAGTTGGGTTTAGTACTTTGCGTCGATTCGCGCAGCAGCTTCATCCCAGGTGATACGTCCGGCAACGTAGTCGGTGCCAGCAGCCCAGAACTCAGCGTTTACCTCAGAAGGCATCTGGTCAGAGCCGTCGAAGCCGAATACTGCAGCTGCAGCCATTGCTTCACCGATCTTCTTGTTCAGAGCGTTTGGGTACTTAGCTGGGTCGAAGGTCTTGTGAGGAGAGATTGCGCCGTTTGAGACCATGTTGTCCAGAACCTTGTCGCTGAAGATGAACTCAGCAACCTTGGCGACATCGGCGTCAACGTGACCGTCGAAGACTGCACCTAGGTCACCACCACCGATAACACCGGCGTTAGCACCTTCTGGAGCAGGCAGTGGGAATACGTCTGCGTGGGTGTAGTCCTCAGCGGCTAGCTCTGCCTTGATTGCATCAGGGAAGAAGCCGGTGATGAACGAACCTTGACGTAGCATGAAGCACTGACCCTTGTCCTTGCCGCCCTCTTCGAAGAGAGGAGCAGTGTTGCCGAACGAGTCAGCAGCCATGCCTGCACCGCCACCGTTTACCTGGCCGTCTGCAAGCAGACGCTCGGTTACCTTGGCTGCAGCCTGTGCAACCTCTGGGCTTGCGAAGTCGACGTCTCCGGCGATCCACTGTGCGTAGACATCCGAGCCGTGGTAGTCAAGAACGTACTGTTCCATCCAGTCGGTGAATGCCCAACCGGTGGCTCCACCGGACTCGATACCTGCACACCATGGGTAGCCAGTTCCGTCAGCCTTGATCTGAGCCTCAAGTGCGCTCAGCTCTGCATCGGTGGTTGGCACTGCGTAGCCGTGGGCTGCGAATGCTGCTGGGTTGTAGAACACCAGGGTCTTCATGTTGGCCGAAACTGGCAGACCGTAGAGCTCTCCGTCAACAACTGCAAGCTGGTCCCAACCTGGAACCAAGGTGCTGGTCGACTTGGTGACGTCGTAAACGTCCGACAGAGGAACTAGGTACTCAGCGAGGTCCTTCAGACCACCTGGCTGCGGCCAGAGTGCGATGTCTGGCTCCTGACCAGCTTCGATCTTCACCTTGATGTCCTTGTCGAACGATGCAAGCGAAGTGAAGGTGATCTCGATGCCGTTTTCGTCACCGAACTCAGTCAGCGACTTCTGGAATGCAGCTGCGTCAGCCTCACCGTATCCACCGAAGATGGATACCTTGCCGTCACCGGCAGGGGTCGATGGAGCACAGGCAGCCATTCCGAGGGTTGTTAGCGATGCAACTGCGACAGCAGCGGTAACGCGCAAAACCTTCTTCATTTGGTTTCCTTTCCTAAGAAAACGGCAGAGCTCTTGCAAAGCCGTCTGAAATGAAATCTAGGGGCAAGATCACGTCACCACACGCTAAAAAGCGCGAATGTTACCGAAAAGTTGTAAACGCTTGCAGTTTTGCAGCGAGCACTCAAAACCCCTAGATTCTTGGCATCTGGGCGATAACCCCGAGATTTAGGGCTTCGTTATCATTTCGTTTCAAAGCGAATACTGCAAGCGTATCCATTTCGTTATCAACTGCGGTTGTAACTCGTAATCGGGTAGTTATTTGAGACCGCAGTTAGTTTCGTAAGACCAGACCAAGCTTCGGATCGCTCGTGACCGGAATGGCGTCTGACAACTCCCCCACAAACACGCCGTTTACTTCGTTTATGAACCCAATAAAGTACCAACCGTCGGAGCCCCGGATGACGCGGCCCGCATAGGCCATCGGGTGCAAAAACGGCTGGGCCAAAGTGAAGTCGAGTTGAGTTAGGTCACCAGAAACGGGCAACGAATATGTCGCGTCACGCTGCCCAAACCCGGCCAAGCGTTCAGCGCTGAGTTCACGCCATCCGCAGCAGAAGATCAACAGCGGCACTCCATCGACCACCTCGAACTGAAACACTTCCATCTGGCCGAATCCTTGACCCGGCTCGGATAGCGGTGGTTGGACATCCCAGTTGATCAGGTCGATTGAAGTTGCGTGACCGACAACTCCCCGAGTCTTGGGGTCGCCATTATTTGCTCGAGCGGTGACGAGCATGTGCCAGGTTTTTGGGTCGCCCGCAAAGCGAAACACCCAGGGGTCTCGCCACGCCTCGTCGTGCCAAATGGTTTTGTCGAGCTTTTCATACCAGCGCGCATCAGCCGAGACCATCGGTTCGGTCGAGAGTTTTTGCCAGGTCATAAGATCGTCTGACACCGCGGCTCCGATGGTTTGAATGTCGCCTCCGTCTTCGCGAGAGGTGCCCGTATAAAACATCCACCACTTGCCATCGTCGGCTCGCACCACTGAACCGGTCCAAGTGGTCCACGAATCGAAGGCTGGCGAATCCGAGACGATCAAGGCGTCACGAACCACGGTCCAGTTGTTTAGGTCTCGACTCATCGCGTGGCCGACTATCGGATTCCTGTGGCGACGGACGGGATCGCCGAGTGCGCGGCTCGCATGCAGATAGAACGCGTGATAAAACTCGCCGTCGAAGGCATACCATGAGTCCCAAATCCACTTGTCGGCCAGGCGCAAGGCCATCATGGTTCCTTTCACTCGGATGCGTTTCCTAAAGCCTAGAGCGTACCCGCTGGTAGGCTAAAACCAACCCTGGCCCCTATAGCTCAGGGGATAGAGCGTCGCTCTCCGGAGGCGAAAGCGCAGGTTCGAATCCTGCTAGGGGCGCATGTTCGGAATCTCTTGGCTAGACCCCCACACTCTCATCGCCACTTTCGGCGGATGGGCAATCTTCATCGCCTGCGTGATCGTTTATGTCGAGACTGGACTGCTCGCCGGGTTCTTCTTGCCGGGTGACTCACTTCTTTTTGTCATTGGGGTTTTTCTAGCCTCCCCAAGCGCACCCGTTCCGCTTTGGCTTGGCTGCCTCCTGCTTTCTTCCTCGGCCTGGCTTGGCGACCAAACCGGCTACTGGATAGGTCGCAAACTCGGCCCCGCCGTTTTCAATCGCCCCGACTCACGCTTTTTCTCGAGCAAGAACGTTGAGGCTACCTCAAGGTTTTTTGAACGCTACGGGGCAAAGGCGATCATCCTCGCTCACTTTGTTCCGATCATGAGAACCTTCGTTCCAGTGGCTGCCGGAGTCGGCAAGATGGACTATCGAAAATTCCTAAAGTTCAACATCATCGGCGTGATCGGTTGGGGTTCGGGAGTGACCATCCTCGGCTACTTCCTCGGCGGCATCCCGTTTGTTCAGGAGCACGTCGAGTGGGTCACACTCGCGTTCATCGTGCTGTCGTTCATCCCGATTTTGCTCGAGATCATCAAGGCGCGGCGTTCAAAAAACTGATTAGTTGGCCGAGCGCTTGAGCCCGATGACTGAATGCGTTCTTGAGCTCCGGTTCGAGCTCTGCCGCAGTTAGTTCAAACCCGTCTGGAACGAAAATCGGATCGTAACCGTGACCGTGCCCACCGCGCTCTTCGCGGGCGATGACACCCGGCCAGTTGCCGGTGAAGCTGACTTCGCCGTCGTCGGTGACCATGGCGATGGTACAAATAAAGGCAGCCGCTCGGTGCTCGTCGCGGATGTCGACTAGTTGCCTGAGAAGCAGCTGACGATTCTCAGCGTTGTCACGCCCTCCCGACCAAATCGCGGTGAAGATACCTGGCGAACCACCGAGGATTTCGACGGCGACACCCGAGTCATCGGCGATTGCCGGAAGTCCGGTATGCGCGTGTGCGGCTCTTGCCTTGATAAGCGCATTCTCGAGAAATGTAGTGCCGTTCTCGACGGGCTCGGGACCATCGTAAGAAACCAGCTCTAGACCTGGCACCGCGGGTTCTAAAATCGCCTGCATTTCGGCAAGCTTTCCTTGGTTGTGGGTTGCGAGAACCAGCTTCATAGCTAGCCAGCCAGAGCAATCGACTGTAGTTTGGCCAAGGTGGCCGTGCCACCCAGGGCAAGATCGAGCAGGCGGTTGAGCTCGTCGCGATCGAACGCTTCACCCTCGGCGGTTCCCTGCACCTCGACAAACTTTCCAGAGCCGGTCACGACTACATTCATGTCGGTCTCGGCTCGAACATCCTCGGTATAAGCGAGATCGAGCATCGGTTCGCCGTCGATGATGCCAACCGAGATGGCCGCAACAGTGTCTCGCAGAACCTTGGCCGAGGTCGGAACATGCTTCTTGCTCTTAGCCCATTCGATGGCATCCGCGAGCGCTACATAAGCGCCGGTGATTGCCGCTGTTCGTGTGCCACCGTCGGCTTGAAGCACGTCACAGTCGATGACGATAGTGTTCTCACCGAGCGCTTTAACGTCGACCACGGCACGCAGGCTGCGCCCGATCAGCCTCGAAATTTCGTGCGTGCGTCCGCCGACCTTGCCTTTGATTGACTCGCGGTCGCTGCGGTCGTGAGTTGCACGCGGAAGCATCGCATATTCGGCGGTAACCCAGCCCTCTCCCGAACCGGTCTTCCAGCGGGGCACTCCAGGTGTGAAGGAAGCGGTGCACAACACTCGAGTGCGCCCGAAGTGAATCAAGACCGAGCCCTCGGGATGCTCGCTCCAGTTGCGCTCAATCTTGACTTCGCGCAACTCATCGTTTGCTCTCGAATCGACTCGGGTCATGTTACTGCCTCTCTAGCTGAGCTTCTCGACCGTGCCGACCTCTGGACCGAGGAATCGTCTGGCCAACTTTTGGAACACAGCCGCATCGCCGGTTGCGGTAAATCGATAGGTGGGTGGGGTGTCTCCCGAGTGCAACAGGTCGTGCGCAACCAACGTCTTGTAAAGGTCTTTCGCGGTTTCTTCAGCCGAAGAGACCAAGGTGACCTCGTCGCCCATCACGTAGGACAGAGCACCGGTGAGCAACGGATAGTGAGTGCATCCGAGCACCAAGGTGTCGACACCGGCTGCCTTGAGTGGGGCAAGATATTCCTCGGCAACCGCCATCAGCGCGGGGCCCGAGGTTACCCCGCGCTCGACAAAGTCGACGAACTTGGGGCAGGCCTGACTGACGATTTCAAGATTTACCGCGGCAGCGAATGCGTCGTCATAAGCGCGCGAGGTGATCGTCGCGTTGGTGCCAATGACACCGATTTTGCGATTGCGCGTGGATGCAACGGCCCGTCGAACTGCCGGCTGAATCACTTCGACCACGGGGATGCCGCGACCCACGGTGTAGCGCTCTCGCGCATCCCGCAGCACGGCAGCCGATGCCGAGTTGCATGCGATGACCAGCACCTTCACACCCTCGTCGGCCAGGCGATCCATCACGCTTAGGGCGAGCTCGCGCACCTCGGAAATGCTCTTTGGGCCATAGGGGGTGTTGGCGGTATCGCCGACATAGAGGATGCTCTCGCCGGGAAGTTGGTCGATGATCGCACGGGCAACCGTCAGGCCACCCACGCCAGAGTCGAAGATTCCGATCGGTGCGTCATTCACGGGGTCAAGTCTATTCGCCGTGGTCTGCGTCGCGCCTTATCACTAGGCTTGAACGCGTGTTGACTTCATCCGCCCTGCTCACCGACCGCTACGAGCTGACCATGCTCCAGGCCGCTCGGCATTCCGGCAAGGCCGACCGTCCGGCAGTGTTCGAGGTGTTCTGCCGATCGCTCCCCGGTGGGCGTCGATACGGAGTGGTTGCCGGCACCGGGCGACTTCTCGAGCGCATCCGTGACTTCAGATTCGAGGATGAAGAGCTCGACTTTTTGCGATCGAACAAGGTCGTCGACACCGCCACCATCGATTGGTTGGCGAACTACCGCTTCGAAGGCAACATTTGGGGCTACCGCGAAGGTGACCTGTTCTTTTCGTACTCCCCCGTTCTGACCGTCGAAGCGACATTCGAGCAGGCCGTGGTGCTCGAGACCCTGATCCTGAGCGTGATGAACTTCGACTCCGCCGTGGCTAGTGCCGCGTCTCGAATGGTAGGCGTTGCCGGCGGACGCTTTTTGGCCGAAATGGGCGGACGACGCACCAACGAGATTGCCGCGGTAGCAGCCGCGAGAGCCGCATACATCGCCGGGTTCGACGCAACATCGAACCTAGAGGCTGGTCGCTCGTGGGGTATTCCAACCATGGGAACCGCCGCACACGCTTTCACGCTTTTGCACGACACCGAGGAACAGGCCTTTCGGGCACAGGTGGAGACCTTCGGCCCTGGCACAACCCTCTTGGTCGATACCTATGACACCGATAACGCGGTTCGCCTAGCGGTGTCAATCGCCGGAACCGAGTTGGGTGCCGTGCGCATCGACTCGGGCGATTTAGGAGTCGAGGTCACTCGCGTTCGCGCGCTGCTGGATTCGCTCGGCGCCCACAAAACCAAGATCACCGTAACCAACGATCTCAACGAATATTCGATTGCGGCTTTGGCGGCTGCCCCGGTAGATAACTACGGGGTTGGCACCTCGGTGGTAACCGGCTCGGGTGTGCCGACCGCAGGGTTCGTCTACAAGATGGTTGCCTTCGAGGACGAGGGTGGCCAATGGGTCAGCGTTGCTAAACGCTCGGTGCACAAGACCAACGTAGGTGGGCGCAAACACGCGATGCGCAGGCACGATTCAAAGGGCATCGCAACGGCCGAGATTTTGGCGGCTGGACACTTGGCCGAGGTTACCGAGAATGACCGCGAGCTGATGGTGCCGCTCATTGTCGGCGGCGAGACCGACCAGTCATATCTTGGAGCAGCTGGAACAAAAACGGCTCGCGACCACCACCGCGAGGTCATGAGCTCGCTACCGCTGAACGGTCTCCGGTTGGTTCGCGGCGAAGCCGCTATCCCGACCGAATTCGTTTAATCCGCCGCCAAGCAACCAGCCCGACCTTGTTCGTTTAGTTCGAGTCGCCGCTCGACGAGTCGGAGTCTTCTGGTCTCAATCCGTTGTAAATGTCTTTGCACGTGGGGCAAATCGGAAACTTCTCTGGGTCACGACCGGGCACCCAAACCTTGCCGCACAGAGCAACCACAGGAGTTCCGAGCACAGCAGACTCGATGATTTTCTCTCTCCGCACATAGTGCGAATAGCGCTCGTGATCACCCGGTTCGAGCGACTGAATCTGCTCTTCGACGAGAGTGTCACCTGAGCTCTGGCCACCGATGGTGTCGCGGTCGAGATCGGTCATTATTTCCTTGCCGCCTTGCGCACCGCATCCGCCACTTTTGAGGCGACGTCTGGGTGAAAAACGCTAGGCACGATGTATGAAGCGTTCAACTCCGAAGATTCTACGCAGTTCGCAAGAGCGTTGGCCGCTGCCAAAAGCATCTTCTCGGTGATCTTGTGTGCGCCTGCATCTAGAAGCCCTCTGAAGAATCCGGGAAAGGCCAGAACGTTGTTGATCTGGTTCGGAAAATCGCTGCGACCGGTGGCAACCACAGAGGCGAACTTGGCCGCTTCGGACGGCTCGATCTCGGGGTTCGGGTTGGCCAGCGCAAACACGATCGAACCCGAAGCCATCGCTGCGATGTCGTTGGCATCGAGGATGTTCGCAGCCGAAACTCCGATGAACACGTCTGCGCCACGAATCGCCTGCTTCAGCGTTCCGGTGAGGCCCTTCTCGTTGGTGTTGTCTGCAATCCACTCGAGGCTAGTGCCCGCCTCGATGTCTTCGCGACCGGCGTAGACCACACCGCGTTGATCGGCGACAACTGCATGCTTAAGTCCTGCAGCCATCAAAAGTTTCAAAACGGCCGTGCCGGCTGCTCCCGCACCCGACATCACGAGCGTGACGTCTTCAATCTCTTTGCCGACGACTTTGAGCGCATTGCGAAGAGCCGCCACACAGACAATCGCGGTGCCGTGCTGGTCGTCGTGGAAAACCGGAATGTCGAGCTCGGCGCGAAGGCGAGCCTCGATTTCGAAACAGCGCGGTGCCGAAATATCTTCGAGGTTGATGCCGGCAAAGCCAGGTGAGATTGCTTTTACGGTGCGAACGATTTCGTCAACATCCTGCGTGTCGAGGCAGATCGGAAAGGCGTCGATCTCGGCAAAACGCTTGAAGAGCGCGGCCTTTCCCTCCATGACCGGCATTGCTGCCAGCGGTCCGATGTTGCCCAGGCCCAGCACGGCCGAGCCGTCGGTTACCACGGCAATCGTGTTTCGTTTGATGGTGAGGCGACGCGCATCCGATGGGTCTTTGACAATCGCCTCACAGATTCGGGCCACACCGGGGGTGTAAATCAGTGAGAGGTCATCGCGGTTTCTGATCGGCAGCTTCGACTCGATTGTGAGCTTGCCTCCGAGGTGAGCGAGGAAGGTGCGGTCGGAAACCTTGCCAATCGTCACGCCTTCGATGGCTCTAAGTTGCTCCACGATTTGCTCGCCGTGTTCGCTATTGCGAGTGGCACAGGTGAGGTCGACTCGCACGCGTTCGGCATCGGAGTGATTGACGTCAAGCGCAGTGACACTGCCGCCGGATGCTTCAATCACGCTGGTGAGTTCTGACACCGTGGTCGGCTTTGCCGGAGCCTCGAGTCGCATGGTTATTGAATACTGAACCGAAGGCGCCGTTGACATGCTCTCAGTCTGCCACTTTGTCTGGCTTAGTGCGAGCATACGAGCTGGACAAGGATTGCTCCGCAAGGATTCTCGACATCACGGAGCGCTAGGTTGAATTTTGCTTGTATGTTGCTACTTCGTAACCGGAAGTGCACCCAGGGTCAGGTTGATTGTGACCTCTTTGCCATCGCGAAGCACCGTAATCTCAGCCGCTGCATTTGCGGGTTCGAGGCGAACCGCCGCGGTTAACTCGCCGCTGGTGGAAATATCCTTGCCGTTGAACCGAACGACGATGTCACCGACTTTTAGGCCACCGGCTTCGGCAGCGCCGCCCTTGGTAAGCTCAGCGATCTCAGCCCCCGACGAGAACCCCTTGCCCTGTCCGGCTGCGGAGTAATCACTCACCAGCGCACCGAGCAGCGCATGACTTGCCTTGCCGGTTTTGATGATCTCGTCACCGATGCGCTTGGCGATGTTCGATGGGATAGCAAACCCCACTCCGATATTTCCCGAAGCTGCGGTGCCTGAACCCGCAGTGGCAATCGCCACGTTGATTCCAATTAGTTGACCCTTGTCGTTCACCAACGCACCGCCGGAGTTTCCCGGGTTGATTGCGGCATCGGTTTGAATCACGCGAAGGTTGACGGGCGCGCTACCGGTACCGTTCCACCACTGCAGACTCGAGCCGCCATCCTGACCAGGCGTTGAATCTGCCACTTGGATGGTGCGGTCAAGAGCTGAGACCACACCCGAAGTGACGCTCGAGGTCAGCCCGAGAGGCGCGCCGAGGGCGACAACCGGGTCGCCAACGTTGATGGCGGTCGAGTCAGCCCATTCGATTGGGGTGAACTCCATTGGGGCATTCACCTTTATGACAGCGAGGTCGTTTGTCGGATCGGTGCCCACGAGGCTTGCGTTGTAGATGTGGCCGTCGGTGGTGCGAACTTGGATGCTGGCGCTATTGGTCGCGCCTTCAAGGGTTACAACGTGGGTGTTAGTGAGAATGTAGCCCGACTTGGTCAGAAAGACACCGGAACCCGAACCACCTGTCGAGGCTGAATCGACCGAGATAGTCACCACCGAAGGAAGCGCTTTGGCCGCCACTCCGGTCACCCAGGTGACCGAATCGGTGTTGTTCACAATTACGGGAGCCTGTGAGGTTGATAGAGCGTAGATTCCTACGGCCACGCCGCCGCCGACAGCACCACCCACGATTGCACCGACCGCCAAAGCCGCATACAGGGTCAGTGACTTTCTCTGCTTCTTTGGCCGCTCGGGTGCACCTTTGGGTGCTGAATACTGGGGCTGGTTTTCGAAAAAGAACTGACGATTAATCTGAGTTTCTGGATTTGGTTGGTTCGTGTTCTCGCTCAACTTTGCGCCTTTCAGTGTTGCGTTGCGAAAACCTTCGCACGCCAACCTGAATAGTTTATGAAAAGAACCTGAGAAAAAATTAAGGAGCCGGAGTCAAGCAACCGACGGCGTTTGGCCGACTAAAACAGTTGCGAATCACGAACACGGGTATGCCGTGAATTACCTTGCGCTCCCCCACTCGCACGCTTGTCGGATCGGCAACCTTTTTGATTTGAAGCGGGGTCTTGATCCATTTGGAACTCGAGACCAACCTCACCTCGATGGCAAAAACTACGCTCAAGCGAACCGTGCTTGTTCCAAGTCTCTGAAACATGTGTCGAACTCTAGAACGGTTGGAGGAGAACCCGTCGCCCGTGGTCCAACGATAAGCAATCGGCGTGAAACGAATCAGTGTGTCAAAACCCAGTAGCTTGCGAAGCACCGAGTGTCTAGTGGCGTCAGAGTAAAGCAGCACACTGGTATCCGGGGCAACTTGATTCGCCGGAAAAAGCAGAATGTTCGGTCGGTTCGCCGTTGCAATCACGCTTCGATTCAGCGGAATCGAGCGAAGGTTGGATTGGCTTCGAGAACCGTTTAAAGAACCATTCGAAGGGCGTGATGTTGGTGCAGTTTTCGAAGGATGTGCTGAAGAGGACTGAGTGATCGATTTGATCCAATCGGCGCAAAGACGAAAGTTGTCGCCACTGACCTGAGAACTCAAGTTGATTGATCGAACCTTCGCGGTGTGACTGGAACAACTATGTGTCGCAGCGAAAACAGGCATCGGCTGAATGAAGAATGACAGAGAAAAAGCAACGGCCAAAATGCTCGATGCCGACTGGATCCGAAGTTTTCTCGATTGCATCGCCCAAGACTAATGAGTTCCACCAGCTCAAAGACGGTTTTATCCACAGTCGGCGAAGGGTCACCTTAAGACAAAAACCCGGTCGTGAGACCGGGCCTTGTTTTTGGTTGCGGGGGCAGGATTTGAACCTACGACCTCCGGGTTATGAGCCCGGCGAGCTACCGAACTGCTCCACCCCGCGGCGAAGTCCCAAGTCTAGCACGAAACCAGACTCGAAGAAAACCCGTGCCGTTACTTGTTGGCAGCGATGGCGGCGTCAAGGGCTGCCTTGAGCGCAGCATCCGCGGCACCGTATGCGGTCCAGTCACCCGCCTTCATGGCAGCGATCTTGTCGGCAAAGGCCTGCTTCGCCGCTGCTAGGGCTTTCGCCACCGCCGGGTTGGCAGACGAACCTGGGTCGGGTGTTCCCGGATCAACCGGCGTCACCACTCCAGAGTCGCCACCGAAGAGCACGTTGAGCGCACCTTCCAGGGTGTCTTCAAAGGCAATCTGGTCTCCGAAGGCCACGAGAATCTTCTTCAGAAGTGGGAATGAAGTTTCACCAGTCGACTGAATGTAAACAGGTTGAACATAGAGAAGTCCACCACCAACCGGCAGTGTGAGCAGGTTTCCATTCAAAACCTTCGTCGAGCCTTGGCGCAGAAGGTTCAGAAGTCGAGAAACCTCAGGGTCGACCGAGAAGCTGTTCTGCACCTGACCTGGGCCTGGCACGATGGTTGTTCTCGGCAGAGCAAGCAGCTTGAACTTTCCGTAGTTGCTAGAAACCTTGCCGGCTTGTGAACCAGCATCGGAGTTCACCACCAGGTAGCCGGTGAGAACGTTTCTACTCGATTCGCCTGTCGACCTCGGAATGAAGGTGCTGTAGAGCGAATACGCAGGTTCTTTAGCTCCCGGCGCTTTCATCGTTAGGTAGTAAGGAGGCTGCTGCAATCCGGTCGTGCTGACCGGATCGTTTGGAGTCATCCAAGCATCCTGCTGCGAATAGAAAGCTCCCGCTTCCTTCACGTGATATTGACCGAGGATGGTGCGCTGAACCTTGAACATGTCGGCCGGGTATCGAACCTGGCTCATCAACGCTCCCGACATCTCCGAAATCGGAAGCAGGGTGTTTGGGAAGATCTTTTGCCAGGTGGCCAAGATCGGATCTTCAGCATCCCAGGCATAGAGCTTGATGCTTCCGTCATAGGCATCTACGGTAGCCTTCACGGAGTTTCGGATGTAGTTGATGTTTCCGTTGCCAAACGAAGATTCCCCTGATGAATCTAGGATGCTGTCGTCGAACGACTCGGCCCTCGAGTATGGGTATTGGCTCGAGGTGGTGTAGCCATCAACCACCCAGACGACCTTGCCGTCGACAACTGCCGGATAGGTATCGGAGTCGATGGTCAAGTATGGGGCTACCGCCTTGACGCGGTCGATCGGGTTGCGGTCATAGAGGATTTGCGAATCGTCGTTGATGGCATCCGAAAGCAAGATCTGCTCACTTTGGAATTTCAACGCATAAGAAAGACGCTTCACGATGTTGTCGAGCTTCGGACCGCCGTTTCCTGTGAAAGCGGTGTAGGTCTGGTCAGCGCCATCGGCACCACCCGGGTAATCGAGCTCGCGAGGAGCAGCGCCCTTTGGTGCACCGACAATCGAATAGGTCGGTGAGTTTTCGCCGAAATAGATTCGCGGTTCAAACTCTCCAAGTTTTCCTTCGGAGGGGATGCTCGCTTGCAAAAACACCGGCTGCCCATCGGTCGAACCTTGGTTTCCATAAGCTGCGACGAGTCCGTAACCGTGGGTGTAAACGATGACGTTGTTATACCAAGATTGAGAGTCGCCAAGACCGCTCTGGTTGAGCTCGCGAACGGCCAGAACCGTGTCTTGCACCTTGCCGTCAATGTTGTAGCGGCTCACGTCGAGGTGGTTCGAGAAACCGTAGTACTGCTTGATCTGCTCGAGCTGACGGAACGACGGGGAGACCAGATAAGGGTCGATGATGCGGATGTTTGCCGTAGTGTCAGCATCTTTGCGCAGCGCTCCGGCACTAGCAGTGGTCTTGGCATCGTATTGGATAGTCTCGATGTCTGACAGGCCGTATGCCTCGATGGTCGCCTCGATGTTGCGTTGAATGTATGGCGCTTCAAGAGTTCGTTCATTCGGACCAACCTGGAAGTTCTGAACCGCCCAAGGGTAGAGGTTTCCGAGCACCAGCGACGAAACCACCAGGATTCCCGTGCCGAGAATAGGCAGACGCCAACGACCGAAAAATGCTGCGAACAGAAAGAGTAGCGCGACCAGCGCGGCAATGCCTGCCATGATTTGCAAACCGGGGATGGTGGCGTTTACGTCGGCGTAGGTGGCTCCGGTATAGAGCCCCGCCGGGCTAGTCAAGGTTGAGTACTGGTCGAGCCACATGCTCGCGCCCTGCGAGGCAAGAACTAGAGCAGCCGAAACGCCCAGTTGGATTCTCGCCGCCTTTGACATCGAGGCCGACCGTCCATTGAAACGGAGGCCGCCGGTAAAGAGGTGAACGAGGGCAGCTGCAACCGCCGAAATGAAGATTACTGTTCCGAGGAATCCGACAGCCGTCTGCAAGAACGGAAGCTCGAAGAGATAGAACGACACGTCGAGCTTGAACTGGGCGTCTTGTTCGGGAGTAGGAACACCGTTTAGGAACAGGAGTGCTTCGTCCCAGCGACTGGACGACGCGACGCCAGCCAAAACGCCGAGAACCACCGGCGCACCAATCATGATCGCCTTGCGCAACTGATTGATCGTGGCGCGAAGCTGACCGAACGGGTCATTGGCCGCTCCAGATGCATAGACTGGACGACCGCGGAAAGCCAACCAGATAGAGATGCCGACCAAGCCACCCATGGTCAGGGCACCGACGGCAAACATGGCCACTCGCGCCCAGAGTTGAGTGAAGAGCACGCTTGAGTAGCCAATCTGCTCAAACCAGAGAACGTCTGTATAGAAGCCGGCGCTTGAAACAAGGGCGACTGCAATCAACACGACAATCAACGTCGCGATTCTCGCGGGTGAAAGTGGTCGGTTGGTTTTGGTCGTAGTTGACATCGATCTCCTTGATAGGTGTTTGCTGTTTAAGTCTCGTTTGTTGCGGTTTTATTTCACTGGACAGTTCAAAGTCGGACTTACTGGGATGCCCTGCTCAAGGTCAGACAAGAACGCTAGCGCGTCTTCGAAGGTGTCTACCGCGTGAACCACGAGCCCCGACGGAACATGACCGACAACTTCATCGCAGTTGCTCTTGGGAGCCAAGAAATATTTTGCACCCGCCTGCTTAGCGGCAATCATCTTGAGTTGAATTCCGCCAATCGCCCCGACCTCACCCGTCGGCGAGATGGTGCCGGTTCCGGCGATGTGGTTGGAGCCGTTCAGGCTTCCCGGCGTCATCTTGTCGAGAATGCTAAGCGAGAACATGAGCCCAGCCGACGGACCGGTTACATCACCGAGATAGAGCTTCACGTCGATTGGAAAGTCGTAGCGGTAACCGACAAAAATGCCGATTCGATAGGTGCCGTCGTCATCCTTGACCGGCGTGATTTCGTAGGTATTTGTTTTGCCGTCTCGAAGAACTTCGATCGAAACTGGATTGCCGTTGGAGGCCTTGATGCGCGAAGTGATGTCCTCATAAAAAGAAACAGGATCACCGTTGACCTTGGTGATTCGATCGTCAACCTTTAGCTTGGAGGTTGCTGGGCTCGGCTTGCGAATCGAATCCACCGAGACATAGGTGTCGAACTTATAGCCCTGGTGCTTCAGCGCCACGGCAATGGCATCGCGCTGAGAGTCGAGCATCATTCGAGTGGTTTCTTGCTCTTGCTGTTTTTGCGTTGACCCCGGCGGATAGACCTCGTCCATGGGAACCACCTTGACGTCGGAGTTCATCATGGCGAGAAGAACCTCGATCCAACTCGGCTTGCCTTCGGGAGCTCCTCGAGTTTGCACCGTAAGCACATCGAACTGACCAACCGTGGCGTAGGTTTTGGCACCCACCACGGTAACGATTTGTTTGTCTCCCAAAGAGCCAAGCGCATTGAAGACCGGGCCCGGCATTTCGATTACGTAGGGTGCAGGAGAGATTGCGAAAACTGCCGAGCCGACGAGAATCACGGCCACAAGAATTCGCTTGATGAGCGAGCGTATGCTGCGTTTTTCAGCCATCGTCACCGCTCCTCATTTGAATATCTTTAGCCTAAGCCGAGGGTCGGACTAGGCGGTGCCGAAGAAGCCTGTTGGCATAACGCCTTGGGCGAACAACTGGATAATCGAGCGCTCGAATGGGCACAGCGGTTTAGCCTTGAAACAAGGAGTGTGCGTGAACGATTTTGGCTCAAACGAAGAACTGAACCCCGAGGAGTTCGCCAAGTTCTTGCGCGACTTTTTAGCCAAGCAGTCGGGCCTAGACCCAGAGCAGCTCGCCAAGGTTGCCGGCATTCCGAACACTCCCGAGGCGGTTGCCGAACTTCAGCGACAGTTGCAGGCAGCGCTTTCGGCAAGCGAACAACAGACCACCGGCGGGGTGAACTGGCAGCTGGCAACCGACCAAGCCAGACAAATCGCGCGTTCGGAATCACGAGCAATCTCTGAAGAATCTCGACGCAGCATCGCCGAAGCGGCTTCAATTGCGACTCTTTGGATCAACGAGGCCACCACGGTTGGCGAACTGTTTACCGAGCCGAAACTGCTGACTCGTGAGCTGTGGGTTGCTGACGCAATTGGGCTTTTCCAACAGTTGTCTCAACCCGTGGCCCAACGAATGGCGACCGCGCTTGCCGAAACCATGCGCACAAACCTTCCCGAGGAACTCAGTGGCATGGGCGGTGGCGCATCCCAGTTCATGAAGGCAGCTGGCGGTGCTCTATTTGCGATGCAACTCGGACAAGCGCTTGGCAAACTTTCGACCCGCGTGGTTTCCGGCGGGGATGTTGGGCTGCCGATTTTTGCCGATCGTGCCGCGCTCGTGCCTCAAAACCTGCACGAGCTAATCCGCTCACTCGAAGTGGAGCAAGACCAGGCCTACATTTATCTGATTGTCCGCGAGTTCGCATTCGCTCGATTGTTCAAGCAACGCAACTGGTTGCGAGACTCGATAGTGGCCCAGGTCACCGCCTATGCGTCCGAGATTTCAATCGACACGGATGGGCTTCGCAACCTTGCCGAGCAGATCGACCTGAACAATCCAGAAGAACTGCGCGGAGCACTCGAGTCGGGTGCCATGATCGCCGAACGAACGGATGAGCAGGAACGAGCTCTGGCCGCAATTGAGACCCTGCTCGCACTAATCGAAGGTTGGGTTGAGGTCGTCACCGAAAACTCGACCAAGTTGCTGCCCAAGTCGGCTGCCATCGCTGAAGCGATGCGCCGTAGACGCGCGACGACTGGCCCGGCTGAACTCACCTTTGGAACTTTGGTGGGACTAGAGCTTAGGCCTCGACGCATGCGCGAAGCCGCCGAGATGTGGCGTCAAGTCACCGCAGCGGTCGGCATCGAAGTTCGCGACGAGATTTGGGCTCATCCTGACCTGCTGCCGACCTCTGAAGAAATCGATCACCCCGAACTCTTGATTGCACGACTCAAGGCTCAGGGTTCTTCGTCGACCATGGACGACGAGATTCGAAAGCTGCTAGACGGCAACTAGTCGCTGGTTGCTCGCGGCTTGGTTTTCTTGCCAGAACCGACGTCTCACTAACCACTGTTGTGGATTATTCGGCGCGAGTGTCGCCGCGTTGAGCCAAAATCCTCTGCATGGCACTCAGAATCAACCCCGCACGACTTCCCCTTTGGCGCGATTCGAACACACTCCAGCTCGGTATGGGCAGAGAAGCGATCACGATTACCAATGTGCGCGCCGACGAAGAGCGATTAATCAACCTGTTGTTCCGAGGCATACCCGAGAAATCCTTGGACACGCTAAGCAAAACCGTCGGCATCGATAGCCCACGAGCCGAACAGTTAATGTCTCGACTGCGACCGGCATTACTAGAGCGAGTTGAGCTCCAAACTGGGCCCGCCTTGACTGACGAGTTCGTACAACAAGCCTTTGCCGAAATCATCAGGGCAAGTTTCGAGCACAATCGTGACGGGCAAACCGTGGTTGCAAAGCGCTCGATTCGGGGAGTCACGCTGGCTAACCTCGACCGAGTCACCTTGGCTTTGGCTCTTGGATTAGCAGCGAGCGGAATAGGCAACCTCACCTGCCTAGACAGCACGCCAGTTTCGATAGCCGACACGGGATCCCTCGGGTTTGATCGTTCATTTCTCGGCATACCCAAGAGCCAGGCCCTGGCCGCGCTGATTGGTCGGACGGTGCAACCAGCGCAAGTTACCTTTAGCCGAACCAGAAACTCGGATGACTTGCTGATCGCTTCAGCGCACCATCCGCTATCACAAGCCGACCTACTCGACCTTTTTCATGATCAAACGACGCGGGTAAGTCTCGTCATCGAACTCGGGATCGAAACCAGCAGGGTTTCACCGGTATTGGTGCCCGCAATTTCACCATGTCTGGACTGCCGAAATATAAAGTTCGCAGACAAGGATTCGAACTGGGCTGGTTTAGCAAGCCAGCTTCGCAGCCGCAAAGAGAGACTGGATGATTCGCAAACCGCTTTGCTTTGCGCCGGATTGGCCCTTGAAAAGGCCCTTCGATTTCTCGACGGTCTGGCACCGAACGCCTTCGAGTCGAACCTGCTCGATCACCGATCGGGCATGATTTTTAACGAGAGTTGGGGCTGGCACCCCGACTGTGGCTGCAAGAAATGACGCGCTGGGCCAAGCTTCGGCCGCCAAAGATTGCTATTTGACGAGCGAAGAGAGAAACCTCGATGGCTCGCGAGTCCGGCCGCCCACCGCCTCCGCCTCAGGCCAAGAGATGGTTAGTTCTTTTCCAGCTCTGGTGACGGCGACATAGAGAAGACGACGTTCCTCGGCGATTTCGGCAGAGGTTTTGGCATAGCTGATTGGAAGATAACCCTCCGACGCTCCTGCCAGATAAACGTGATCCCATTCGAGACCCTTCGCCGCGTGAATGGTTGCCAAAGTTACGGCCGAGCGCTGTGGTTCGTGCTGTGACCGTTGGCGTTCCTCTAGCTCCTTGGCAAAGTCACTCAGTGTGCTAGCTTCGGGAACCTCATCCACGATTTGAAGCAGCGCCGAAAGCGCCTGCCATTTATCTAGAGCGGCTCCCTTATCGTCGGGCTCTTGTGATTGCCAACCAAGCGAACGCAGAATGTCGGAGACAGCCTGGTATACGGGCTTGTCATTGTTTGATATCGCTTCGACGCGGATGGCTTGAACCGCCTGTTGCACATCTTTGCGCCCGAAGAAGCGTTCGCCGCCACGCACCTGGTATTCGATTCCGAGTTTGGTCAAAGCGTTTTCAATCGGCTCGGATTGAGAATTCACTCGATAAAGAACGGCAATGGTTTGAGCCTCGGCTCCTTGGGCCAACTTGTCAGAGATTGAGCTGGCAATCGAAGCCGCCTCGTCGGCAACCGTGGCCGATTTGCGGATCAATGGGGTCAAACCCTTTGCGTTTTGAGATTCTAGGGGGTGCAGCGACGAGACACTTTGTGTCAACCTATTGGCAAAAGCCACGATCTCCTGCGTCGAGCGGTAGTTTCGTGTCAACTGCACGACGGTCGCCCCGTCGAATCGCTCAGAGAACCCAGCTAGAAACGCGCTCGTTGCACCTGTGAAGCTGTAGATGGTCTGATTTGGGTCGCCGACAACGCATAAATCGTCGTGATCACCCATCCACTCGTCCAAGAGAGCGTGCTGCAGGGGCGAAATGTCTTGGTATTCATCGACGGTGAAAAACCGGTACTGAGTACGAACGTGGGCCAAGGCGCGAGGCTCTGCTCTTAGAAGTCCCAGAGCGAGGATGAGCACGTCTTCCCAATCGAGACGATTCGCCTGAGCCTTGGCGTCTTCGTATGCGGCCTGGAGTTCGAGGTTCTTCTCGGTGCTGAGTCCTGCAACGGTGGGGCGTGATTGAACGACCTCTGCGTATTGCTCCAGCGACAACATCGAATACTTACGCCACTCGATTTCGGCTGCGATGTCGCGCACCGAGGCGGGGTCAAACGAAATCTTGAGTGGTTCGGCCACCTTGGCGATCAGTTTGGCTTTTGACTCGATGACGGTCGGTGCGGGCACGCCCGCATACTGGGGCCAAAAGTATTGAAGTTGAGCCAGCGCGGCCGCGTGAAATGTCTTAACCGATACGCCCGGCACGCCCAGTTGCCGAAGACGCAAACGCAACTCCCCCGCTGCACGGTTGGTGTAGGTCAGGGCTAGAACTCGCGATGAGGTGTAAAAACCCTTGGCGATTCCATAAGCGATTCGGTGAGTGATGGTTCTGGTTTTGCCTGTGCCGGCACCGGCCAAGATGCACACAGGGCCCACCAACGCTTCGGCGGCCTCGCGCTGCTCTGGGTCGAGAGCGTCGAGAATTTGCTCGGGAGTCAACGTTGCCCCTGATTGTCGCTGCTCAAAGACAGCTCACTGCCCGAAATAATTTGCTCACCGAACCATCTTTCGATGATGGCGCGAGCGATCGAAATACGATTCGGCAGCAAGAGTTTCGGAGCTTCGGCTCTAATCTCTTCGCGGCTGAACCAGCGCAGCTTTTCGATCTCAATGCCATCGGCCACAAGTTCGCTCGACTCGGCCGAAACTCGAGCCGCGAATCCGAGCATCAGGGAGTAAGGGAAAGGCCAGGCTTGACTGCCGAGGAACTGCGGGTGTTCGACGGTGAGTCCCGATTCTTCGAACATTTCGCGAACGACCGCAGCGTTGAGAGATTCACCGGGCTCGACGAATCCAGCCAGAATCGACCAGCGATTTTCCTCCCAGGCTCCCTGCGAGCCGAGCAAAATGCGATCTTTATCGTCGATTATGGCGACAATGACCGCTGGGTCGGTTCTCGGGTATGACTCGGATCCGTCTTTGAAACAGCGGCGAACCCACCCACCCTGCTCGATAACCGTTGGAGTTCCGCAGCGGCTGCAATACAGGTGGGTCTCGTGCCAGTTGGCGATGGCCAAGGCCTGTGTGAACAGACCCGCGTCGCGCTCCCCTAGTCCGGCACCGGTTTTGCGAAGCGAGTGCCAAGCGTTGGCTTTAGGTTCAAGCTGCGTTGCCGAGTTGTCACCCAGAACGGCGAGAACTACCGGAGTTCCCGCTTGCTCTTCACCCTCGGATGCGGTGCTCTTGCCGAGATATACGCGCAGTTGGGCCGACGGCACCTGATCGACTTCGAGCAGGCGCAGTTCAGGAAGCACCCCATCCGCGGATTCTTTCAAGAGCACGTGCCCGTTGTGCATCGCCAAAACACGGGTCTTGGGGTCGGCCCAAAGTTCGTCAAACAGTTCGGGGTGACTTCGCGAAAGGTAGTCGCGATCAACCGCATGACGCGCCAAAACGAGCTCTAAATCACCCTCGGGCAGGTGTTTCATGGGGTGCTCACCTCTTTGGTCGCGTGGCGATGCAGGACTATTGGACGAGTTCCTTTTAACCTGATGCCATGGGCAAATCTCCCTTGATTTTAGCCGCCCTTGCCAAGGCCGCTGTTCCGAGTCTCAACTTCTCGCAGGTTAAACCGCTGAGCGGTTCGCAACTCGGACACTTTGATTCGGCACTCCTAACGGCAACCAGCGGTGACTACTTTGTAATCCGCATCCCGAGCACCAACGCCGGCTCGCTTGAGATGGATGTTGAAACTCAAGTTTTGAAACTATTCACCGACTCGGTGCGAGCGAAACTGCCTTTCAAGGTGACCAACATTCTTGGTGAGACTAGAGACCAGAATCGCAAGCGCGCCGTGGTATTCGAATACCTGTTCGGCGACCTTCTCGATTTCGATCGACTCGCACCAACGAGCAATCTGGCCTCCAGCGTTGGACGGGCGATCGGGGCGATTCACTCACTAGATGCCGAGGCTTTCCGAGCCGCCGGTTTTCCAGAGTTTTCGCCGGCCGAAACTGCGAAGCGCCGGTTTGCCGACCTAGATACCGTCTCGGCTCTCGGCCTTGTGCCACCCGTTCTGTTGGCTCGATGGGAGCAAGCTCTCGAAGACGTTTCACTCTTCCGCTATCAACCGACGGTCGTTCACGGTGGGCTCACCGCAGAGACCGTTTTGGAACAAGACCAAAATGTTTCGGCCATCTTGAACTGGGGTGCATTACACATCGGCGACCCCGCCGAGGACCTGGCCTGGATCGCTGGTGCGGGCGTTCCAGATCTTCTCGAGGCAGTTCGACTTGCTTACTTCCAGGCAGCTGACTCGTTTGATTCCTCGATCACCCAGCGTGCCGCGCTCTACAGCGAACTTGGTCACGCACTTTGGCTGCTTCACGGCAAGACCGTCGGCGATCCAGAAATCGTCGATGAAGCCCTAGCCGAGCTTGAACTCTTGGCGAGTGAGGTGCAGAACGGAACGGCTCTTGACTTGACCGCAGCCGGATTCAAACCGACCGCCTCCGTTGCGGGTGGGTTCGTCACAGCATCCGAGTTGGCTGAAACTGGTGCTGATGTCTCGACTGAATCCGCCGATGCCGAAAGCGTGGACACCTCTGGCGCTGAGCCGACTCAAGCCGGCGACCCGACACCGACCGCTGCAATTCCCGTGGTGCAAGAATCAGATGAAGCGCCTGACGAGGTAATCGATGAGACCAAGACGGCACCCGTGACGGTGGTCGATGACAAGACTCGAGAGATCGAGTTGCCCGCGAAAACCGATAACGAACTGTTTTAGTTAGACGATTCATCGGTTTCAATCGCCTAGTTTTGCTGCGCTAAAACGAGTCCAACACCTCGCGCCACTTCGCTTTGACTTCTTCGACGCTTAGTACTTCTGGTCGCAGCACAACGTCGTGACCGACGTAGTAGAGACACACGGCAATCTGCTGTTCGGGAATGCCGTGTCGAAGCGAATAAGCCATTTTGTAGAGTGCGAGTTGCAGGGCTCTCTCCGCGATTTCCTCCTCGGTCTGCGGAGGCTCTCCGGTCTTCCAGTCGACGATCTCGATTGTTTTGCCAGGCAAGGTCTGATCATCCGCGGCGACATCGAACACCGCGTCGATCTTGCAGATGAAGGTGTTTTGCTCGATGGTCACTTGGATCTCTGACTCAACTTCTCGTGCCTTCATCGACGCCCAGCGAGATTTGTCGAAGTTAGCTTGTAGCTGCTCTAGGGACTCGGGCGATTCGGCTTCTAGCTCGTCGATTAACTCATCCAGAGAATCGACGATTTCGGTGTTTGCAACCAATCCGTAACGCTGCTCCACCCAGGTGTGAAAGAGCGTGCCGGTCATCGTTGCGCCATATGGCTTCTCAGGAACCGGGCGACGATATTTTTCGGCCATCGCTTTGGGGTCTTTGACAAAGTCTTTGAACCGAGAGGCGGGGATGCGCACCGGGAGCTTCACGAGGGAGGCATTGGTTTCTAGCACCCGAGCTTCATTGACGAGCGCATCGATCTCTCGGTTTAGTTTGTAAACCTTGATTTCGTTTGAGTCTTTGGCCGACTTTTCGCCAACTTCGTCTGCAGCCGGCTGCGCACTCGCCAACTCGGCTTCTTGCTTGTGAGCGAGATCTTGCATGAGCTGTTTAGCGTCGTCGGGTTTCTGCGCCCTGGCTTCTTCGGCAGCTCGCTCAACCTTGATTCGATGGGACTCACCGAGTGGATCCATCGGCCAGTTCTGTGTGAGCGCATGCTCGACGAGGGGGTTGGCTTGAGAGTCGTAGTTAGGCACCTCGAAAGATCCCGGCTGCTGCACAACTGTTATTCGTTCATCCCGCATTGCTAGGAGTTCGAGTAGGTATGGCGACGGGAATCGCTCAGCCCCCTTAGTCTTCCATTTAGCACCAGACAAATAAAGCTCACGCTTAGGTCTCGTGAATGCGACATAAGCGAGCCTGCGTTCTTCGCGCTCGAGGTAGACCTTCATCTCATCAGAGAGGCGCTCTTTGACCTTGCCGAAGTCGGATGCTTTTGTGGTCCAGGTTAAATCGACCTGAGGAAGCGAACTTGAGTCGCCTCGAAGTTCGTAAGGCAAAACCCCAGCCGTGAACCAAGCCTTCGTGGTTTTTGGTTTCTTCGGAAAGTCGCCGTCGACCAAGTTAGGCACCGCTACGTATTGCCATTCGAGCCCCTTGGCGGCGTGGATGGTGAGCACCTGGACCACGCCCTTCTTTTGGTAAACCGAGGGCACCTCAAGTTTTTCGCGGCTTTCGGCGAAGTCGAGCCACTCGAGGAACGCACCCAGGTAGGTTGGCCCTGCGGAAGCGTAGTTCGAAACCATCGCATAAAACGCGTTTAGGTGAGCCAGCGGGTTGACGCGACGAGGGTTCGCTGCCAGTTCGATGTCGAGCTGAAGTTCACGGGCTACGAAACGCACAAAATCGGTAAGCGGCAAGCCGGTCTGGGCTCGCAAATCACGCAGGAATGTTGCAGCGTCACGAAGCCGCTTTAGGCTCTCTTCTGACATGCCATACAGCGATGCTTTGTCGAGGTCTACCAACAGATCGAGAGCATCGATCAAAGAAGATTCGTATTCTGGACCGAGCGAGTCTTCAACCAAACCAACCAGGTCTTCATTTGCTTGCTTGCTGAGTTTGCGCGACCAGCGATGGAGTCGTTGGATGTCTTTGGCCCCGATCCGCCAGCGAGGGCCGGCGAGCATGCGAACTAGGTGACCATTCGCATTTGGCGAGTGGACGACGCGCAGGGTGCTGACTAGGTCGATGATCTCGGGCATTTCCATGAGCCCGCCGAGTCCAACCACATCTACGTCGAGCCCCTGGGCTTCAAGTTCTGACACCACGAGCGGCATTGCATCGCGCAGACGGCAGATCACCGCTGCAGTAGTCTCTTTGCCGCCGGCCACCATCTTGGACTTCATCCAAGCGGCAACGTTCTTTGCCTCGCTGACCACATCTTCGGACCAATCGATGAATATCTGGCCAGGACCAGCACCCTCGCGAGCCTCAAGTTCGACCACTTCGGTCTTGGCGATTCCGCGCCCCTCTTGGAACGCAGCAAGCTGCCCGAGTGGTGCCGCAGTCACGTTTGCGGCTGCGAGCACGACCTCGGGGTTTCGCCAAGAGCGCGATAGTTTCAGCTGCCGAACCGGCTTTTCGGCTTTAGAACTGAACTTCTCGACGAATTCGTTCAGGTTTGTCGAACTTGCTCCACGCCATCCGTAGATGGACTGATTTGGGTCGCCCACCGCGAAGACAGGATGGTCGGCAAAAAGTCGGTGAAGCAGCTTGGTTTGCAGGAAAGATGTGTCTTGGTATTCGTCTAGCATCACGAATTTGTGCAATTCGCGTTCGCGAGCCCTCACGTCATCTGATCTTGCGGCGAGCTCGGCAAGCGCCACCTGGTCGCTGTAGTCGACGTAACCGAGAGCGAGCTTTTCGCGCCGATAAGCCTCAGCAAGTTCGGCTAGAACGCCGGTTTTGAAGAGCCCAGCAAAGAACTCTTGGTGAGTGCCAGGCAGTTCGCCTCCGGCGATTACTCGTTCGATCTCTTTGGCCACGCGCTTGACCACTTGCTGCACTTGTTCACCCGATGCCAGGTTATCGTTGAGCTCTGCCGAAAGTTTTAACACCCCATCCACTGCCGTTTTCAGCGTGAGGTCGACATCATCCATCTCGGAGCTAAGCAGGTTCGAGTGGCTCAGAACAACTTTTTTCGCAAGTTGATATTGCGCTCCCTCGCTGAGCAGTTCGGATTCGGGTTCGTATCCGAGCGCTAATGCGTTGTCACGAAATAGCGAATTTGCATAGGCGTTGTAGGTCGAAATGAGTGGATTCGAATAACCCTCGGAAAGTTCTGCCGGCCAATATTTAGTGCCACGCAGGTCGCTTAGTCCGTTGAGGATTCGTTTTGACAACTCGGCAGCGGCCTTGCGAGTGAAGGTCAACCCCAGAATGTCTTCGGGCTTGGCATAACGATTGGCCACCAACCAAAGCGCACGGATTGCCATCAGCTCGGTTTTGCCCGAACCAGCACCCGCGATAACCAGGGTCGGGTGCGACTTATCGGACTCGACAGCCGCTACTTGCTCGTCGGTCAGGCGCATGCCGGGGTTTTCGGCCTTTTCTTGCGCGGTTTTGATTGCCAAGAAAATATCGTTTGCTCTCACCGCGTGTTCGCTCTTGTTTTCAACCACCGAAGGTCACCGCCTTCGCGAGGTGCAACTTGCAGTTGCCGTAAGAGTTCGAGTCGCTGCAGTGGCTTCCGACGTTTGCCACGAAAACTTTCTTGGTTAGCGACATCTCGGCAACGGCATCCTCGACCATTTTTTCGAATGTTTGCTGACGCTCCGCCACACCAATAATTGAGTCCTGACCCCGTTCGGCCGGCTTGTTTTGGCTAACAAACATCAACTTTGCGCCGGCTAGCACAGAGCCATCGTCAATGCCTTCGACGTGGTTGAAGGCCTTCTTGGCGAACGCCAGCTGATAAATGCCGAGTTGCGGGTTTTCTTGAGTGTCGGCCTTGCTCGGCAAGCTCGCCGAGGTCTTCAAATCGACAATCATGATTGTGCCGTCGGAGTTTTGCTCGATGCGGTCAACCTTTCCGCTGACCACAGCTCGACCGAGCTGGAACTTGAACTCCACTTCTCGGCCGAGAACCTTGACTCCCTTGGAGCGAGCTTGGTCGAGATAGCTCACCAAGACACCCAGCATGCGCTTGGCTTTTCGCTTTTCTCGCTGTTCCAACCAGTCGGCTTCAAACTGAAGCGACCCCCATCTGTCTTCGATGAGTTGCCAGAGTTGCTCTTCGTTCTTGCCTTCCTCGTTTTCCATCGCGGAGTGAAGTAGGATTCCCAGGCTCGTCTCGAAGGTTTTGTCGGTAGCGCCATGGGCATTCATAAACCAGTGGAGTGGGCAAGACAAAAAATCATCTAGCTGAGATGGTTTGACCCAAACCTCTGCCGTTGGGTCTTCTTCGAGCGCAACAAGCGGCTCTTCTGTAGAGATTGGCAGCAAGCCATACCAGTTTTCGGCCGAAGCCCCCGGCGTTTTTTCGATCTGAAGTCGAGCGAGGCCCAAAGCGCAAGCGAGTCGCTCCTCAGGTTTCGTAGACTCAATCAGTTGCCGACGCAAAACGCCGACCAGGCCGCGCAGGGTGTAGCGGTTGGCGATGAAATCTTCGGCATCGGGAATCTCGCCGAACATGGTCGAAAAGAAGCCCGAGACCTGTTGGTCTTCGGAATCGACTGCGGTCGCGATCAAACGCTCGGATGCTGCGCCGACCGCCTTGTGGAGCATCCGAAGTTCGTCGGGAAGTTCGTTCCTGGTCACCGACGCGATGGTCTCTGAGCGACCCGACTTGAAGTGATCCAGAGTCATAGCGCCGAGCAGGGAAGACCTAGGCTTCAGGTTTGGCCAGATTCCGTCTTGCATCTGAGGAGTCACGATGACTCGGTAGCGACGCCCGATAAGTCCGGCAGGTGTAACTAAAGAAACCCTGTTGTCGTCGCGGTCGTTGAGAGCGAGCGAGTCCTCGGGGATGTCGACTGCGAGTTGTTGCTCTACGAAGTCGAATGCGTTGGCAGAAGGGTTGCGCTCCACGAATCGATTCGCGGCGGCGAAAAGCGCGACTAGTGCATCGAGGTTTTGGTTCAGCTGGGTGCCAACCTCGTCGAGTTGAGTCGAGTCATCGAGCCAATCGCGATGGGCTGGGCTGCCAGCCCACAGTTGCCACAAAATTTGGTCGATGGTCGATGCCTCGGAAAATAGAGTGCTCGCTGCAAAGAGGCGCGTCAAAAAAGAACTTACGATGCGTCCCTCGCGGGTGTTCATCGTTGCAACGCTTGCGCGCGCGGCGAAAACCTCAACCATGAGCTCGTCAGCAGAGCGCTGCCCGCCAGACTGAAGCTCATCGCGACGCAACGAACGCCGGAATCGCCTCAACCCCACGGAGTCAAGCCCGCAGAACGGAGAAAGCAAAAGCTGTCTTGCGCTGTCGAGTTCGATTTTGAACTCCACGTCTGTCATCGCGTGGGCGATCTGTGCCAATCGAAGCAAAGAGTGGGTTGCAAAACTATCGCGGAAGGCTACGCGGCTTCCTCGGATGCTGACCGGAATCGACTCAGCGGCGAAACTCGCGGAGAGCTGATCTAGGGTGGTTCGTGCTCTAGCAACGACTGCAATCTCGCTCCACGCGATTTTTTCATCGAGGTGGAGTTCTCGCAGGCGGCGCGCCACCCAAGCAGCCTCGGACACGGCATCCTTGAAAACGTGACGCTCGGCGGTGTCGTCTTGTTCAACCTTGGAGCGTTCGACCGAGTAGTCGCGACGCTGAAGTCCGGCTTGCTCAGACGGTAGTTCTGCGCTGATGTTGGCCAGCACTCGAGAGAGCGCCGGGGAACGACGGCTGCCATCGGTGGTTAGCACGAACTGCTCGGGAGTAGACCCGACCGCCTGCATGAGCGTTGACATCGAGCGAGGATCAGCCGCACGGAAGCCCAGGGTGGCTGTGTCGGGGTCGCCGAACAAAACCAGTCCCGCACCTCGAGATACGAGAGCGGTCACGAGCCTTCGCGCGGCAGGAGTGAGCTCTTGTGCATCGTCGATGAGCACCAGCTTGATGGCGGCAACATCGGCGGTGAAACCAGTTGAGGTTTCTAGCAAGTCGGCTGCGACACCCAACAAAGTGGACGCGTCGTGGCGGTTTTCGTATTCGGGCTCTCGTAGTTTGGCCAGATATTCCGAGTAGAGCTCCGACGCGGCCATCCATTCTGGACGTCTGTTTTGAGCGCCGAGCTCAGCCAGCGAAGATGGAGAGACTCGGTATTCAAGGCACACGGTGATTAGATCTCGAAGTTCGGCACGGAACCCCTTGAGAGACATGACCTGAGGAGTGATCGACTTTGGCCAAGTCAGATCGCGGTTGGCCGCGGTTGCCAGGACAGATTTGAGCAATAGGTCTTGCTCGGCACCGCTGATCAACTCTGGGCTTTTCAGCCCCTTCGCCAGTGCTTGATGGCGCAACACTTGAAAGGCAAACGAAGGCAAGGTTCGAGCCATGGGGCCGGCGGTCGCGCCGGCGTGGGCAACAGCCAGGTCGTCGCGAAGAATGTTCGCAGCCTCTCGAGAGCCGGCAAGAACGAGAATTTCACTCGTATCGAGCCCGTTTTCGACCTGCTTCAGAAACAAGGCGCGAAGAGCTGTGGTTTTGCCCGAACCGGGACTTCCGAACACGACGGCACGGGCGTTGCTCGAGAGATTTTCAACCCTCTTCTGCTCTGCGCTGAGCAACCCAGAAAAACTCTGAGTTGGCGCGAGGTAGAAGGTTGTTTGAGTCATTCTCAAAATCTATCGCCGACCTCTGACATTTTCTTCTGGAACGCATCGATTCTGCAGTCCAATCTGATGTCGTAATCTAGTGCGGTAGGCAAAAAGAGAAAGTCTTCACTCACATGTTTGATGTTTCGTTCGCGGTCATTGTGCTTTATACACTCGTTCTCGGCCTCGTCGCCCCATACATCACCGCCCACAGCGAAAAGTACGGTGCGCTAGTGCCACCAACCATCGCACTCGCAACCGGTTCAGCGCTTTGGGTTCTGTTGACCTGGATTGGTTTCTCTTATACCGATGGCTGGACCTGGATCATCGTTATGGTTGCCATGCCATCTGTGATGATGGTTGCCGCCTCAAGACTGGCAAAGAGCCGCGATAAAGCGTTCGCAAAGCAGCTCGAAGCCCTTCGCAAATAACCTAGGTAAAACTTTGGGTTGCCTTTAGGCAGCTAGCCCCAGAGCGTCCATTCGCAGCGAGTGTGCTGCAATCAGCTCGGTAACCAAAGGCTCTAACTTGCTATAAGACGCAAGGTTGACCTGCTTTTCTTCGGCCAGGGAAAGAGTCTTGCCCTTAGGCACGCCGGCCAACTTGCGATTGTCAAATGCAGCACGAAGCTCAAGCAGCACGTCGCCCATGAGTCGTCGACCCCAGAGCGCGAGTCGAGACTCGAGCTGCGGGTCATCCTTCATGGATTCGATGAGCACACGCTTTGCAAAACGCTCAAAGATCTTGTCGCTCAAGGCCTTCTCAACTTCTTCGCGAAGTTCGAGAGGCAGGCCGACGGATAGTCGACGATAGAAATCATCGAGCAGCCCGGACACGAGGTAAACCTTCAGAATCGCCTCATACCAGTCAATGCCGGTGGTCTTCGAGTGGAAGGTCTGGATGCGTTCGGTGTATGGGTCCATCGCGTCGGTTGCATCGATGCCGAGACCTGAAATGCGGCGAGCGAGCGAGCGGTAACGTTCGAAAGACTTTGCGGCCGCCTCAGAAAGTTCTGCCTTGTATTGGGTGTTCGGCGACAACTTGAGCGCATTGGTCAAGATCTCGAAATAGCTCAGGTGCAGATAGGCAAGCTGACCGAGAAACTCTTTTGGTTCTGGCGTGTATGGCTTGAGGTTCACCTTGGCGGTGTTGCGGGCCGGGCGTTCTTCGCGCTCGGGGAGCACAAAGTCGCGGGCTTTCTGCCGCATCCGTTTCAACCAATCAAACACGTCTACTAGATTACGCCAACCGCCAACTCGGATGCTGGCAACTAGACTTGGAAAGACCCATAGGAGAATTTTTGACATTCGAAGAATTGGGCATCGACAAAGACATCGTTGAAGCCCTAGCCGAGAAGGGTATTACCAGCCCCTTCCCCATCCAAGAGCAGGCAATCCCGCTCGCCCTGACCGGACAAGACATCATTGGACAAGCCAAGACGGGAACCGGAAAGACTCTCGGATTCGGTCTTCCACTCATTCAGTCGCTCGGCTTTGAGCCGTCGCTTGGCGCGAAGGCCCTCGTGGTCGTGCCAACCCGTGAGCTCGCCATTCAGGTTGCCGACGACCTAAAACTCGCTACTTCAAAGCGCCCAACCCAGGTTGCCGCCATCTACGGGGGCAAAGCCTACGAAGGGCAGATCGCCGAAATCGATGCTGGAGCCCAAATCATCGTCGGAACGCCTGGCCGTTTGATCGACCTGAGCAAGCAGAAGAAACTCGATCTCGGCAACATCCGCTTCATGGTTCTAGACGAAGCCGACGAGATGCTCGACCTTGGCTTCTTGCCAGACGTTGAGAAGCTCTTTGCCTACACCCCCGATGGACGCCAGACCATGTTGTTCTCGGCGACCATGCCCGGGGCCATCGTGAACCTTGCACGTCGTTACCAGAACCGTCCGGTGCACATCCGTGTAAACGATCCAGACGAGGGTCACACCAAGGCAGACATCAAGCAGTTCATCTACCGTGCACACTCGCTCGACAAGGATGAAGTAGTCGGCCGCATCCTGCAGGCCGAGGGTCGTGGCAAGACCGTGATCTTCTGTAAGACCAAGCGTCAAGCCGGCAAGGTTGCCGAGGAGCTGGTCGACCGTGGATTCAGTGCGACCGCTTTGCACGGAGACATGTCGCAAGAGGCTCGCGAGCGCTCGATGGCGGCGTTCCGCTCGGGCAAGAAAGACATTCTGGTTGCCACCGAAGTTGCCGCACGAGGAATCGACGTCGACGACGTGACGCACGTGATCAACTACACGGTTCCCGAAGACGAGAAGAACTACCTGCACCGAACCGGTCGTACCGGCCGTGCGGGTCGCACCGGCATCGCCGTGACTTTCGTTGACTGGGAAGACCTAACTCGCTGGAAGCACATCAACGAAGCCCTTGAGATCGGTGTTCCTGAGCCGATCGAAACTTACTCTTCGTCTCCGCATCTGTTCACCGACCTCGAGATTCCAGCCGGAACCAAAGGCCGCATCAAGGCCACCAGCATCACTCCCGAGATGGCGAAAGCAAAACGCGACAGTGATCGCGAGCGCCGTGAAGGTGGTTCGAGAAGTGGTGGTCAAGGACGAGGTGGAGACCGCCCTCGCAACTCAGACCGCAACCGTGGGGCCGGCCGCTCGGGTTCGAGCGAAAAGCCAGCGGCTCGTGATGGCGGCTCGGCCGACGCACCGAAGCACGGTGACTCGGAGCACAAGCGTCCACAAGCCAACCGTCAGCGTCGCCGCACCCGCGGCGGCACCAGCGCCTAAAGGCAAGCAGCACTCTCGGTTGCCTAAAGTGCTGCCAGCTAGTCGCTAAAGACTTAGGTTTACTACCTCTGCACCCGATGCCTGCTCGATAATTCGGGCCAGGTTTTCGAGTGTTGTCGTATTTTCGCCAAGTTCGTTTTTCTTGCCAGCGACCCCGTGGTAGTCGCTAGAACCCGTCACGATCAGGTCGTGCCGCTTAGCGAGGGCCAACAACCACTCGCGGTCTGGCTCTTCCACTTCACGGTGGAACGCCTCGACTCCACCGAGCCCTGCCTCGATCATCGCCTCGAAGTGCAGAAGCGGCTTGTCACCTAATGCATCTCGATCCTTAACCCTGGACAGCGGATGAGCAATCACGGGAACTCCTCCCGCTGCGCGTATCAACTGGATGGCATCGATTGTGTCGGGCACGGCTCGATTCGGCACGTAATAGGGGCTTCCTTTGAACCAAACCTGGTCGAAAACTTGCCCCCTGTTTTCGAAGTGCCCTGCCGCAATAAGCGCGTCCGCCACAGCTGGACGACCCAGTGTTGCGTCGCCGACGACTTGATCGAGCACCGACTGCCAGGTGATTCCATAATCCGGTCCGAGGCGCTCAGCGATCTCGCGAAGCCTATGCTCTCGACCCTCGATGCTCTGCCTCATTCGCTCTACCAGTGCCGCATTTGTCGGATCGGGAAGGTAGGCCAACATGTGCACGCCGAACTTCGCGGCAGGTTCATCATCTTTGACGAAGTGAGCCCGGGTGGTGACCTCAATCGCCGGCACAAAACCCATGCCGTGTTGGACAGCAAGTTCTTTGGCTCTGCCCCAGTTGGCAGTGGTGTCATGGTCGCTGATCGCGATTGCATCGAGGCCCAGCGATGCCGCCCGGGCGAATACCGTTTCCACCGATTCTTTGCCGTCTGATGCGTTCGTGTGAACGTGTAAATCGATTTTCATGAGCCCTCTTTCATTCTCAGATTAGCCGCAACGGCAGAAAGTTTTTCGTGCAAGTATGTAGGCATGAGCAAGAAGTCAGATCAGAAAATGGCAGACCGTGTGAACAATCGCTCGCACCGTCCGACCAGCGAAAAGTTCATGCAGTTTATTGGTAGCGGATGGGCCGAGCCAGATGCCACGCTTCCGGCAGCGCATGCCGTGGCACCGTTTGCTGCGGCTAGACGCAGGGCTGTAGCCGAAGCTTTTGCCGGCAAGGTCGTGATCATCGAGGCTGGTTCGCTCAAGACTCGCTCTAACGACTCTGATTACGTATTCCGTGCACACTCGGCTTTCGCTCACCTCACCGGTTGGGGCTCGGCCACCGTGCCTGATTCGATTTTGGTCATCGACGCCCGCAATCGCACCGCAACCAGCACCCTGTTCTTTCGCGAAACCGCGGGGCGCGACAATGAGGAGTTCTTCTCGAACCCAACCATCGGTGAATTCTGGGTCGGGCAGCGTCCTTCGATCGCACAGGTCGGCGCTCTGCTGCACATCGCAACTCGCTCGCTCTCTGAGTTCGATTCCTTCAGCTCTGAAATCAATGATTCCGATGTCCTGCGTCTTGGCGAGGAGGGCAGCGACGACAAACTGGTCGAGTTCGTCAGCGAACTGAGATTCGTGAAAGACGAATACGAGATCGCCGAGATGCGCAAAGCCGTTGACGCATCGGTTCGCGGGTTCGAGGCAGTCGCTTCACGGCTCAAAGATGCAGTCGGGCATCCTCGCGGCGAACGAGTCATCGAAGCCGAGTTCTATGGCAAAGCAAGAGTCGAAGGCAATGGCCTCGGCTATGACACGATCGCTGCGGCGGGCAACCACGCCTGCACCTTGCACTGGGTGATCAACGATGGTCCGGTCAAAGACGGTGACCTGCTGCTTCTCGACGCAGGAGTCGAAGTCGACTCTCTCTACACCGCCGACGTCACCCGCACCTTGCCGGTAAATGGCAAGTTCACACCTCAGCAACGCTTGGTCTATGAGGCCGTGCTCGAGGCAGCCGACGCGGTGTTTGCGGCCGCCAAGCCTGGGCTCAAGTTCCGCGACCTGCACGCGACCGCCATGAATGTCATCGCCGCCAAGGTTTCGGGTTGGGGCTTCATCGACATCTCGGCTGAAGAGTCACTCAAGCCAGAGAACCAACTGCACCGCCGCTGGATGGTGCACGGAACCAGCCACCACCTCGGTCTCGACGTGCACGACTGTGCCCAAGCACGTCGCGAACTTTTCCTCGATCAGGAGCTCAAGCCGGGCATGATCTTCACCATCGAGCCGGGACTCTACTTTCAGCCCGATGACTTGCTCGTGCCTGAAGAGTGGCGCGGTATCGGCGTTCGAATTGAAGACGACGTTTTAGTTACCGAAGACGGCGTCGAGAACCTGAGTGGAGGTCTTCCGCGCACGCCAGACGACGTCGAAGCGTGGCTGGCAAAGCACTCCTAGGGATGCGCCAGCGCAGGTCGTGCGCCGATAATCGCCACGGCTTCCGCACCGGCTTTGACGCCGTTGCTGAGTGCCTCGGCTACCGCATCAGTGGAGAGTGGGTCGCTCGACTCCGAACTAGCGATGGCCGCTAAAAACGCTCCGCAAAATGCGTCTCCAGCGCCCGTCGGGTCGACCAATCGCGTCTCAACGCCGACCTGAGAAACCTGGCTGCCGTCCCTCCAATGAGCCGTCGCACCGCGCGGCCCGTCGGTGACAACAACCAGAGGCACTTGGCCCACGACAGCTAGCAGGTCGGCCTCTTCGCGGTTCGGAAACAGAACATCGGCGAGCAGGAGAAGCTCGCGATAGGCGCTCACGCCATAGTCCGCGATGTATCCGGTCGAACCGGGGTCAATAGCCACCAGGGCGCTGGCCGCGTGCGCTGCTCGAACCAGGTTGCCGACGTCTTCGGGCCTTTTTCCGAGCAATGCATAACCGCTCAGATAAACGATTCCCCGCTCGGGCACCCGGCTGATGACTGCCGCCAAACTTAGGTCTTGGTTTGCACCACGGTCGGTGAGCATGGAACGCGATTCGCCATCGACCAAAACCACGATCGAACCGGTCGGTTTCGAGCTGGTTTGCAAAGTCGCCTCGACCGAAAAAGTTGAGAAGTTGGCTAGGTTGCGCTGCACATCCTCGTCGTTTACACAGCCCACGAAACCGACTTCGGCACCCGAGTGAGCAGCCCAGGCGGCCACGTTTGAGGCAGATCCGCCGAGAGTCTTTTGAATGTTTGCAGTGGTGTCGGTGTTGTCGCGAATCGGCTCGACCGGCATGACGATGATGTCGTCGATTACATCGCCAATTACCAAGAGCCGGCGAGGCAAGGCTAGCCTCTGGCCTTTAGAGCGGACCACGCTTTTGCAATTTGTCCGGCCACTTTGACGTTGTTTCGAGCCAGATCGAGGTTCACTTCGAGGCTGCGTCCGCCCGACTCCCCGACGATAAAACCGAGCAAAAACGGAGTCACCGCCTTGCCCGAAACGCCCGCAGCATCTGCCGCCTTGAAGGCCACTTCGAGAACGCGATCGTGTTCGGCTGGATCCCATTGATGCTGCTCAGGAATCGGGTTGGCCACAACAATGCCCTGTCCGTGACCCAGCCGGTCTTGCGCCTGCATCGCAAGTGCGATCTCTTCGGCGGTGTCGAGCGACCAATCCAACTGGTAGCCGCTTCTAGTCAGCCAGAAGGCGGGAAACTCGCGCGTCTTGAAGCCGATCACGGGCACGCTCAAAGTCTCGAGGCGTTCGAGAGTTGCCGGAATGTCGAGCACCGACTTCACTCCCGCCGAGACGACCGTGATTGGGGTGACGGCGAGAGTGCTTAGGTCGGCAGACTCGTCAAAGGTGTCAATCGCACCGCGGTGCACTCCCCCGAGACCACCGGTTGCAAAAACGCGGATGCCGGCTAGCGCGGCAAGGTGTGCGGTGGCGGCCACGGTGGTTGCACCACTAGCTTTCTTGGCAGCCAAGATTGGAATGTCTCTAACGCTCGCCTTGGCGAGGTCTTCGTTGGCGATTCGGTCGACTCCCTTTGCGTCGAGACCGATCTGAGGCACACCGTCGAGAATCGCGATGGTTGCGGGGGTGACTCCTTGGTTGCGAAGAATCTCTTCAAACTCCACCGCAGCCTCGTGGTTGCGTGGCCTCGGCAGACCGTGCGAGATGATGGTCGACTCGAGTGCCACAACCGGTCGTCCTGCCGCGAGCGAGGCGGCAACTTCGTCCGAGACGTTGAACGAACTCACTGCTTGCCCTCGCTGGTTTCGGCGGCGATGCGCTTGGCGTGCTCGACCAGGTTGCCCGGAACCTGCACTTCATATTCCTTGGCCATGATCAAAGAAGCACTGATGAAGCCGCGTTTGTTGCGAGCCATCGAGAAGCGAACGACGTTGAACAGCATGCCCAGTCCGGCACCGATAATCATCGGCTGCAAGACGCCCACTGCCGTCACGGCGAAGGCATCGGCCGTTGTCGCAGCCGGAGTCGTGAGCAGACCAAAGATGAGACCAATCATCAAACCGGTGGATGCGCCGCCGATGGCCACGCGAGCGGTGCTGAGCCTGCCGCGCACACGCTCGACGCTCTTGAGGTCGTTGCCGACGATGGCGATTGAGTTAGGAGGGAAGTCGGCGGTAAGAAGACGTTCGACGAAGTTGACCGCATCCAGATATTCCTTGAATGTCGCCACCACCTCGCCCTGGGTCAAAGCGGCGGGGATGCGGTTTAGATTGCGACGTCCATTGTTCACCCGACTATTCTCGCACCGACTTGGAGCGAGCGTCTAAGGTTAACCTGTGAGCGCAACGAGAGTATTTGTCGCCCGATTGGCGGGCTGTGGCGTCTTTGACCCCGCGGGAGACCGTGTTGGAAAAGTCATCGACGTTCTTGTGAGCTACCGCAAATCGGGAGCTCCTCGCGCCACCGGACTTTTGGTCGAAATCACCGGTCGCCGTCGCGTTCTCGTGCCCATCGCCAGAGTCACTTCGATCGCTCCGGGCCAGGTGATCACCAACGGAATCATCGACTACCGCCGTTTCGTTCAGCGCGGTCGCGAGGTGCGTGTGATTGCCGAGATTCTCGGCCGCAAGGTGATTCTCAAAGACGGTTCGGGTTCGGCCCAGATCGAAGACCTTTCGATCGAACAGGGCAAGAACCAAGACTGGATCGTTAACGAACTTTTCCTGCGTCGGCCAAAGACTTCGGTGTCGCCGTTTGCCCGAGGAGTCACGATTTTCGCCAACTGGGATCAGGTGAGCGAGTCTGAGAAGGATGCCGAGAACCAGAGTGCCCAGCAGCTGATCGCCACTTACTCCGAGATGCGCCCCGCAGACCTTGCGAGTGCGTTGATGGACCTTCCTGAAGAGCGAATGGTTGAGGTTGCCGAGGAGCTCGACGATGAGCGCCTGGCCGATGTTCTCGAGGAGCTTCCAGAAGAGGAGCAGATCGAGATCATCCAGGAACTCGATGACGAACGTGCTGCCGAGGTTCTCGACCTCATGGAGCCAGACGACGCCGCCGACCTTATGGCCAACCTGCCGGAGGCTCGCACCGAGGCAATCCTCGAGCTCATGGACGAAGAAGAAGCCGACGACATTCGTCAGCTGATGCAATACGACGAGTTTTCGGCAGGTGGTCTGATGACCACCGAGCCACTGATTTGTTCGGCTGACACCACGGTGGCCGAGGCTATGGCGCTGATTCGACGCAAAGAGATTTCGCCGGTTTTGGCTGCATCCGTGTTTGTGACCCTGCCACCCTATGAGACGGCCACCGGCAAATACTTGGGTACCGTGCATTTTCAGCGTTTACTTCGCTACCCACCTCATGAGAGACTTGGAACGTTGCTTGATACCGAGCTTGAGCCGGTAACCGCAACCACCCCCATCTCTCAAATCCACCGAACGTTAGCCAACTACAACCTTGTGGCCTTGCCGGTCGTCGACGACCAGCACCGCCTGATTGGTGTGGTCACGGTAGACGACGTTCTCGACCACTTGCTGCCAGAAGACTGGCGAAACGAAGACTAGGAGGTGCCAAATGGCAAAGTACCGCGACCGACTCGACGCACCCATCGGCACCCGCTCCCGCTTCGTTCCTCGAATCTCGATTGATCAGGAAAAGTTCGGACGAGCATCCGAGGCATTTGCGCGCGCCATGGGAACAGGCGCGTTCCTAATCGGAATGACCGTGCTGGTGTTGGTCTGGCTGGCTTGGAACACCTTCGTTCCTTCGGCAAACCAGTTCGACCCGCGAGCAACGAACTTCACACTGCTCACGCTGATTCTTTCGCTGCAGGCTTCGTATGCGGCTCCGCTGATTCTGTTGGCCCAAAACCGCCAGGACGACCGCGACCGCGTGAAATTTGAGCAAGACCGGCAGCGCGCGGAGCGCAACCTGGCCGACACCGAGTATCTAGCTCGCGAGGTAGTGGCTCTACGCATCGCAATCGAAGAGCTTGCCACCAAGGACTACGTTCGCGATGAACTGCGCGACATGATGAAGGAACTCCTCGAAGAGATTCGCGAACAAAAGACCGAGAAGCCTTCGAAGTCGAGCAAATGACCTCGCGTGACGACATCGTCGCTGCCCTGCGCTCGGTTATCGACCCGGAACTTCGCCGACCCATCACCGAACTCGACATGGTTGGTGAAACCTCGAATGACAGGACAACTCTTTCGGTAGAGATCAAGCTAACGGTTGCCGGCTGCCCTGCTGCCGATCGAATCGAAGCGGATGTTCGCGGCGCACTTTCGGCGGCCTTCTCAACTCGCGAAATCGCGGTTCGACTGTCGGTGATGAGCCCCGTCGAGCGCCAAGCGCTCAAAGACAAGTTGCTCGACGGAAGAGCACCACGCTCTAACCCGTTCGGTGCCGACGGCCTCACGCGCGTGTATCTCATCGGCTCCGGCAAGGGCGGTGTCGGCAAGAGCAGCCTCACGGCAAACCTCGCCGTCGCCCTGGCCGCAAGAGGCCTGCGAGTCGGGCTTGTCGATGCCGATATCTTCGGGTTCAGCATCCCCGGTCAACTGGGAATCACCGCCAAGCCGACCCGGCTCGACGACATGATTTTGCCGCCCGTCGCGCATGGTGTGAAGGTGATTTCGATCGGAATGTTCCTCGAAGAGAACAAGCCCGTGGCCTGGCGCGGACCGATGTTGCACCGAGCCGTCGAGCAGTTTTTGGTCGATGTGTATTGGGGTGACCTCGACTTCTTGCTGGTCGACCTGCCGCCAGGAACCGGTGACGTGGCAATTAGTCTCGGTCAGCTGCTGCCGTCGGCTAAGACCGTCGTGGTCACCACCCCGCAGGTGGCAGCCGCCGACGTCGCCGAACGTTCGGGTTCGGTTGGACTCCAGACCGGTCAGAGCGTCTTCGGTGTGATCGAAAACATGAGCTGGCTGCAGCAAGCCGACGGGTCGCGCCTCGAACTCTTTGGCGCTGGCGGCGGGGATGCGGTGGCAAGGCGCTTATCGAAACTATCGGGCTCCACGGTCGAGGTTCTGGGTCAAGTTCCGCTTTCGGTGCGACTTCGCGAATGCTCTGATGCCGGCACACCGGTGGTTCTCGAGCAGCCCGACGACGTCGCAACGGTTTCAATTCTGGGCATCGCCGAAAAGTTTGCCGAAGACCGCATTGGTTTGTCTGGTCGGCGACTTAAACTGAGCGTGTGACCGATACCAGCATCCCGAGCCTACTCTCGCATTTTCCGAAGACCGAGACCAGCGTCGCCCTAATCAACCCCGTGAGCGGCAAGCGTGTGACCGACGTACCGCAGATGTCTGCCGAACAGGTTCAAAGCGCCATGGACAAGCTCCGATTGGCCGCCAAGGATTGGACCGATACTCCGGTTCGCGAGCGGGCCAAAGCGATCGCCCGCTTGCACGACGTGATGTTTGAAAACAGAGACAAACTGCTCGACGTGCTACAGCTCGAAACCGGAAAGTCCCGCGCTCACGCGTTCGAGGAGTTTGCCGGGGCTGCCGGAGGAGCTCGTTACTATGGAAAGCACGCTCCCGACTTTATGGCTTCTGAGCGCACCGCGGGCGGCATCCCGATTTTGACACGCACCTGGGTGGAGCACGAACCGGTCGGCTTGGTTGGAGTCATCACGCCTTGGAACTACCCGATGGCACTAACCATGCTGGATGTTCTTCCCGCACTAGCAGCCGGAAACGTCGTGATTCAGAAGGCCGACAACCAGACTCCGTTGAGTGTGCTGTTTTGTCGACTAATGGCGGTCGAAGCTGGAATCCCAGAGGAAGTTTGGACGGTAGTGGTTGGCGACGGCCCAACCGTTGGCAACGCAATCACCGACCACGTCCATTACGTGGCGTTCACCGGATCTACCAACACCGGCCGCGCTGTGGCTGAGCGCGCATCCCGCAGATTGATCGGATACTCGCTCGAGCTAGGCGGAAAGAACCCGATGATCATTCTCGAAGGCGCGAAAGTCGACAGAGCGGCCGAACTGACCATCGCCGCCGCCTTCGGCTCGGCCGGTCAACTTTGTGTTTCGACCGAGCGGGTCTATGTGCACAACAGCATCAAGGATGCCTACATTCAAGAACTGGTTAGCCGCACCGATTCGCTTTCACTTGGCAAAACCGGAAATTTTGACACCGATATCGGCAGCTTGACCTCAAAGGCACAGTTCGACCGGGTTTCGGGATTCGTTGCCGACGCCATGGAGCACGGTGCCAAGGTTTTGGCGGGAGGAGTAGCGGTTCCCGAGTCTGGCCCGTTCTTCTTCAGGCCGACTATCGTCACCGATGTTAACGAAGATGCCCGCATGTTCAAGAGCGAAGTGTTCGGCCCAATCATCGCGATTGAGGGTTACGACGACATTGACCATGCCATCGCGAAGGCGAACGACACGGAGTTCGGGCTAAACGCAAGCGTCGTTGGCCCGGAGCGTGCCGCGATTCGCGTGGCTTCGAAGCTCAAGGCTGGAAGCGTCAATGTCAACGAAGGTTACCGTGCATCCTTCGCGTCGATGGCCTCGCCGATGGGCGGCATGAAGGCGTCGGGAATGGGGCGACGCAACGGCAAGGCCGGCATGCTTCGATTCACAGACACCCGCACCGTTGGAGTCGCTGGAGGCTGGATGAGCCTTCCCACTCGGGGCAAGCACTACAAGAGAATGGCGCCGATGATGAAGGTGCTTTCAAAGTTGCTCAAAACCTTCGGTTAGTTCGCCGCATTTAGGGCTTAGGTTGCCTCTGAGTCGAACGGGGCCACTTCACCGCTAGCCAAGCGCTTTTGGGGCTTCGGCTGGTTGAGGCCGGATCCGGTTGGCATGTCATCTTCAAGCAGCGCCTCACGAATGATGCGTCTTGGGTCATACTGTCTCGGGTCGAGCTTGCGCCAGTCGACGTCTTCGTAGCCATCACCCAGTTCGTCTTTCAACTGGGTTTGCGCCCCATCCGCCATCTTTTTCAGGCTTTTGATGAACTGAGCCAACTTGCGGGCATATTCCGGCAGGCGCTCGGGCCCGAGGATGAGCGCGGCAAGAACCCCGAGGATGAGGAGTTTTTCGCCGCTTAAACCGAACACGAGAACAAGGTTACCGCCTCCAAGGTTCTTGGGCTTCGCGGGGATATCCTTTTGTTGAGACCAGAGGATTGCAATGGTAGACAAGATCACTTCATGGAAGTATGCAGAAGACTTCGTTGACGAGTCGGATGCGATGCTGCGAGCGCGGGCACGAGCCGAAGAACTGGGCATCGAGTGCATCACTGCCGCTACCGGAGCTCACCTTGCTCTCGTGGTATCGGCTCTTGGTGCAAAGGCGATTGTCGAAGCCGGAACCGGTTCGGGACTATCCGGTCTCTGGTTACTTTCCGGCAATAAGCAAGCGGTATTGGCCACCATCGACTCCGAGGGCGACCACCTGACCGCCGCCAAAGCCTCGTTCAAAGACGGCAAGATTGCGGCCACCCGCACGCGTGTGATTCACGGACGAGCAGCCGAGGTCATGTCGAACATGGCCGACGCCGCTTACGACCTGGTGTTCCTTGATGCCGACCGCGAAACCCTGGAGGAGCAGATCAGAGAGGCATCTAGACTGCTACGCCCCGGCGGCATCATCGCTGTGGCCCACGCACTCTGGCGCGACCGGGTTCCAGACCCTGCCATTCGCGACGAAACCACCAACATCTATCGCGACGCCATGCGGTTCTTCGTGAACAATGATGACTTCATCACGACCCTGTCACCGATCGGCGACGGACTATTGCTGGCCAGCAAACACACTCTCTAAACCGGGCAAAGAAAAAGGGCCGGGCAACATGTGCCCGACCCAGAATCCTTAGAGCTTATTTCTTGACGATGCCCTCGAGAACCTTGTGCAGGTTCTTCGCTTCTTCGTCATTTACGGAAACTACTAGACGACCGCCGCCCTCGAGTGGAACTCGAAGAACGATGAGGCCGCGAGGCTCGCGCTCGGCTTCCATTGGTCCGTCGCCGGTGCGTGGCTTCATTGCTGCCATTTGATACTCCTTGATGCTTGGCTTCTCTGCCAGAACTTCAATTTTCTCACATCTTTTGGATACAAAAAACCCTTATTTGGCTGAAGAGGTTTCGGATTGGTAACGCTTGAATGAATAACCACTTTGCAGCGGGGATTTCGGTCGGATTACGGCGGCGTGAAGTCTGGCTCGGTATAGAGCCAGCAGTTCAAAAGCCACCAGAGTTGCAACCAGACCAGCAGCAATACAACGAGCGCTTTCACCCACCGACTCGAGCGGCTGAGCGGCCCGGCGAATCCGATCAATAGACCAAAAGCTGGGATGAGCAGACGCCAGGTGCTCGACTGTGGAAAGAAAACGGCGGCGAGATAGATCAGATAGCTTGCTGTCCACAGGTTCACGGTTGGCCCGAGTGCGTGCATCCCAGGTTTGCTATAGGCATAAACCAGGAGCAGCACGACGAGCACAACCACGAAGTATCCGATTGGGTCGCCAAAGTGATAGTTGGCGCTAGCGAACAGTCCCGAGAATGGCACGAGCGAGTCGGCTTGCGTATAGCCGGCCCGCCACGACAACTCGGTGGCAACATAGGCGTCGACTCGGCCGGTAACCAGCCAAGCACAAATCGCCCAGCCAAACCCGAGCAGAGCCGATGCGGCAGCCGCGGTTGCCAGAGCGATTCGCTCTCGAGTTGCAAACGCCAGCGCATCCCTGTTCGCCTGCCAATGTCGAGCCATCCAGAGCAGTGCAAACATCAGGGCGAAGGCGAGTGCTCCGGGTCGAGTGAAGGCGAGGGCGGCGACGGGGATGAGCGCAAGAAGGTAGCGACGTTGCTCAACAAGCAGCAAAGCCCATGCCAAAAACAGCAGACCGAGAGACTCGGCGTAACCAGTTTGAAGCACTGGGCTGGCACACCAGAGCCCGACAAGCGCAACCGACCAAAATGCCGCGCGTGGCTCTGCGACCCTCTGCGCAAAACGATAGACAAGGAGCGCTGCCCCAAACGATGCGAGTGTGGCGATGGCGGGGGCAACGAACTTGAACTCGAGGCCCGTGATCAGCCCGAGAAGTTTTACCAGCGCAGGAAACACCGGCATGAAGGCCCACTCGTTCTGAAGCACCGCCCCATTGGCTGTGACAGGCAAGACGACGGGATAACCGTGGTCGACGATCTTGCCGAACCACTCTGCGTCCCAGATATTTAGAAAGTCGAAATAACCGGGCCGAGCCTTGGTCCAGTAGTTATCCCCTTGAACGCTTGCTGCGTAAATAAACAGCGAGGTGGTTATCGCTCGAGTAGCCAACCAAATAGCAGATACGCGAAACCACCAGGTCTTGGTTAGTTGTTGAAGTCGAACGTTCACCGTGACTAGGCGGTCAGCCAAGCTCGCAGAGCGGATTCGCAAGCGTAGATCTGAGAAACGGGAACGTTTTCGTCGTCGGCGTGTGCCTTGTTCGGGTCGCCGGGGCCAAAGTTGACTGCAGGAATGCCTAGCGCGCTGAAGCGAGCAACGTCGGTCCACCCATACTTGGGTTTTGGAGTGCCACCGGTCGCCGCAACGAATGCCGCAGCCTCGGGTAGGTCGAGCCCGGGTCTGGCTCCTTCTGCAGAGTCGATCACATCGAGCTCGAATCCGGCGAAAAACTCGCGCAGGTAGGCTTCGGCATCGGCTGCCGATTTGCTCGGCGCGAAGCGGTAGTTGACCGTAATCACCAATGCGTCTGGAATCACGTTGGTAGCTATGCCACCGCCGATTAAGACGGCGTTCAGACTCTCGCGATAGACCAGTCCATCGACCTCGACCTCTGCAGGCTCGTTGTTGGCGAGTCGGGTCAAGACCTCGGCGGCCTTGTGAATCGCGTTCTCGCCCATCCAAGGCCTTGCCGAGTGTGCCTTGACTCCGCTGGTGCGAACGTCGACACGCATGGTTCCGTTGCAGCCACCTTCGACCTGCGCGGACGAAGGCTCGCAAAGCACTGCAAACTGCGCCTCGAGCAACTCGGGGCGGGTGCGGGCGATGCGTCCGAGGCCGTTTAGCGATGCTTCGACCTCTTCGTGGTCATAGAACACCCAGGTGACGTCGACATTTGGTTCGTTGATGGTCGCAGCGAGCTTAAGTTGCACCGCGACGCCGGCCTTCATGTCGACGGTGCCTCTGCCCCAGAGCACCTGCTCGCGCTCGAACTGCAAAAACTTGACCGGTAGATTGTCTGCAACTGGAACGGTATCAATGTGGCCGGCGATGACTACTCGCTTGCCTCGTCCTAGGTTGGTGCGGGCGACAATCGCGTCGCCGTCTCGAATGACCTCGAGGTGAGCGAATCCAGAAAGAGCTGCCTCGATCGCATCGGCGAGCGCCGTTTCGTTGCCAGACACCGATTCGATGTCGCAGATCACGCGAGTCAGTTCGACAACATCCGCGTCAGTATTGAGAGATAGCGAGGTCACGATACGAGCCTACCCGTAACATTGACCTGTGAGTTCAGAGAATTACATCGCTAGCAAAGCCTGGGGCCATGGCCTCGCGACCATTTCGGCCGAAGGCTCGGTGCTCGACGTTTGGTACCCGAATCCGATGCTGGGCGAAGCGCCGAAGACCGACGCGCTGTGGGTCGTGCCCAAGCAACTAGACGCTCTGACCGGCTCAGACGCTCGCCGCAATGTAACCACCCAGGTGGTTCGCACCGAGATCGACCTACAGCTTCCGGTGACCAGCACCGCTGATGCCTACCTGAGGCTCCACTTGCTTTCTCACCTGCTCGTGCAGCCAAACACCATCAACCTCGAAGGTTTGCTGCCGAACCTGCCAATTGTCGCGTTCACCTCGGCTGGAGCAGTTTCGGTCGATGAACTCGATTCGCTTCGTCCCGGTTTGCAACGAGCCGGAATCACGATACATGCGATCGACAAGTTCCCCCGTTTGGTCGACTACGTGACTCCAGCGAAAGTTCGAATCGCGGATGCGTCGCGAGTGCGTCTCGGCGCACACCTCGCCCCTGGCACCACCGTCATGCACGAGGGCTTCGTAAACTTCAACGCCGGCACTTTGGGTGTGGCCATGGTTGAAGGACGCATCTCGCAGGGTGTCGTTGTTGGCGATGGTTCAGACATCGGAGGCGGTGCGAGCATCATGGGCACGCTCTCAGGTGGTGGGCGCGAACGCGTTCGGATTGGCGCTCGAGCCCTACTCGGCGCTAACGCCGGAGTTGGCATTTCGATCGGCGACGACTCGGTGGTCGAAGCAGGACTCTATGTGACCGCCGGCACAAAGGTGACGGTTATCGATGACTCTGGTGAGCGCTCGGTCAAAGCCGTTGAGCTCTCTGGCGTCAGCAACCTGCTGTTCCGTCGCAACTCGGTTTCTGGCCGAGTTGAAGCCACTCCGCGCAGCGGCGTCGGCATCACGCTGAACAGCGCACTGCACAAGTAGTCGTTAGTTAGATCGTCCCAGAACCGAATCCCAGCCACCTTCTGGCAGCTCTTCGCCGTCTAACCACACACCTGAGCCATCGGCGACAAGCCCGATTGGCTTGAATGCTCTGGGCAACTTTGCCTCGGGTGAGAAAGTAGCCAAAAGTGCGTGGTCTTCTCCCCCGTTGAGCACCCAGTCAAACGCGTCGGCCGAGATTGCCATGGCTGGCTCTTCGACCATCGCTGCGAATCCTAGAAGGTCGCTTCGATTTAGGCGGATGCGGACTCCGCTCGCCTTGGCAATGCGGGCCGCATCCCCTGCCAAACCGTCGGAGACATCGAGCATTGAGGTTGCGCCGGACTCGGCAGCTGCCACACCTTGCGCAATCGGAGGGGTCGGGCGCAGCTGCACCGCGACAAAATCGTCATAGGCGGCAATCGCGTCGCGATTGCCCGACTGCAAGAGCGCTAGACCCGCAGCCGCTCGACCTAGGGTGCCCGCCACCGCCACGACGTCGCCAGCCTTGGCTCCCGAGCGAAGCACTGGCGCGCGCCCCTCGAGTGCTCCGTGGGCGGTTACCGAGATAAAGACCTGATCGCTCGAAGCGAGGTCGCCACCGACCACGGCACAACCGGGCGCGAGTTGGGTGCAGGCCGCCGAAAGGCCGTCGGCGAAGGCTTCGAGAGCGGTGACTGGGGTCGAGCCCGGCACGGCGATGGCCACCACGAGCGAGGTTGGCTTGGCTCCCATCGCGGCAACGTCAGAAACATTGGTGGCGACGGCCTTGAAACCGAGGTCGAAGAAGGTCGACCAATCGAGTCTAAAATCGTGACCCTCAATCATGGTGTCGGTGGTGACCACGAAACGGTCGTCTGTGGTCGAAATAACCGCGCTGTCGTCACCCGAACCGACGATGGTGAATTCTCCGCCGTTCAGACGCGAAACGGTGCGCCGAAGTGCTTCGTTTTCGCCGATCGAGGCAATGGTTTCGGGGTTCGTCACTATTCAAAGGTAGCCTGTATTCGATGAAGATTTTGCGACTTTGTGGTGCGCTGGCAACCCTCGCGCTCAGCGCTTCGATGCTGACCGGGTGCTCGGCCACAGTCAATCTTGATGCCGCCGAGGATGCGAACAATCCGGTTTGCGCCGAACAGATGGTTCGCCTTCCAGATGCGATCGAAACCCTGACTCGACGCACCACCAACGCGCAATCTACTGGCGCTTGGGGCGTGCCAGCATCCGTGATTTTCCGATGCGGAGTCGCACCGGTCGAGGCCAGCACCCTACCTTGTGTTACTGCGTCTGATGTTGACTGGCTCGTCGACGATTCAAACGCTCCCAGCTACCGGTTCATCACCTTTGCACGCACTCCGGCCACCGAAGTGATTGTCGACTCAACAGAAATCTCTGGCGCGACTGCCTTGGATGCGCTGTCGACCGCTGTATCACGCGCACAGGTATCGAAGCGCTGCTCCGGTTAGTTCTACGGAAGTGCTTGAACTCGCGTGAGGCAGAGTACAGGGTGCTGACCCTATAGGTGTCCCTCGAGTGCGAGATCGATTAGCTCGCTGATCAGGTCTGGATAAGAGATGCCGGTGGCCTGCCAGAGCATCGGGAACATCGAAAGCGGCGTGAACCCCGGCATGGTGTTGATCTCATTCACAAAGAAACCATCTTTGGTCAAGAAGAAATCGACTCGGGCCAAACCCGCGCCACCGATCGCCTCGAATGCACGTCGAGCAATCGACTGCATCTCATCTAGTTGCTCGGCCGTGATGTTTGCAGGCACCACAAGTTGCACAGACGACTCATCGAGATACTTTGCCTCGAAGTCATAGAAGTCCCGCCCAGTGACAATGATTTCGCCCGCAACCGATACGCGCGGCCGCTTTCCGTCGCGTCCGCCGAGAACCGCGCACTCGACCTCGCGGCCGACCAGGCCGCGCTCAACGACGACCTTGTTGTCATTGTCGAGAGCCAGAGCCACGGCATCCGCGAAATCGGCCATGTCTGAAACCTTGGAGACACCCACCGACGAGCCCGCACGAGCAGGTTTAACGAAGAGCGGCAGCTCACCGAGTTTGGCGACCTTTTCGAGCGCCGACTCGGGGTCGTGCATCCAGTTGCGTTCGCGAATCACTACGTGCGGAGTCACCGGAATGTCGGCCGCCTGGAACAGCGCTTTTGTGAACTCCTTGTCCATTCCAGCAGCGGATGCGAACACGCCGTTTCCCACATAGGGAATGTCGAGTAGCTCAAGTAGACCTTGAATCGTGCCGTCTTCACCGTATGGGCCGTGAAGCACCGGAAAGACTAGGTCTATGTCGCCGAGCGAGTGCACTTTGCCGTCGCCATCGATGCAGCGAAGTTCCTTGTCGCCGAGCTCTGGCCAGATGCATTTGGTGCCGCCAAACTCGACCGTAGGAAGCGTGTCTCCGGTCAGTGTGAACAGCGCTGGGTTGTCTTCGACCGGCACGAGAGTTCCGGTTTTGGTGATTCCGACCGGCACGAGCTCAAATCGATTGCGGTCGATTGCTCCCATCACACCGGCAGCGGTCACGCACGAGATCGAATGCTCGGATGAGCGCCCGCCGAACAACAAGAGCACGCGAATCTTCGACATCTACTCCCCCTGTGGTTCGTCGGATTCGTGGGTCAGGTGTGGCGCAATCTCGCGCGGGTGCATCTTGCCCTGCATCACCAGATACACCTGCTCGACGATTGGCATCTTGATGCCCTTCGCCTCGGCAAGCTGCAGCACAGGCGCAATCGAGGCGAGACCCTCGGCGGTTTGCGATAGACGCTTGATGACTTCATTGAGGCGGTATCCCTTGCCGAGCATTTCTCCGGCCTTGTGGTTTCGCGAAAGTGGTGACTCGGCTGTGGCGATGAGGTCGCCAAGACCGGCAAGCCCGTTCATGGTCTTTGACTTAGCCCCGTGCGCCACGGCGAAACGCGAAATCTCGGCCAGACCGCGGGTCATGATCGAGGCTTTGGTGTTCTGGCCGTAGCCAACGCCGTTGACGATGCCGATGGCGACGGCGATCAGGTTCTTGAGGATTCCGCCGAACTCGGTGCCAATCACATCCGTGTTGGTGAAGGTGGTGAAGTATGCGTTAGACGAGGCCTTGGCCACCAGCTCGGCGTTTTCGAGGGACTTGCAAGCGGCTACGGATGCGGTCGGCTGCTCGGCTGCGATTTCGAGCGACAGGTTTGGGCCGCTCACGACACAGATTTGGTCGTTGCTGAAGCCCGTGGCTTGGGCGATGACCTCGCTCATGCGAAGCCCGGTATCTTTTTCGACACCCTTCATCAGGCTGACCAGGATGGCGTTCTTCGGAATCAGTTCGGCCCAGTCCGAAAGGTTCGAGCGAAGCGACTGCGATGGAACGGCGATATAAACCTGCTCAGCACCAGCCAACACATCGGCCACCGAGGCCGAAGCCTTGAGCCCTGCGGGAAGTTCGATTCCAGGCAGATAGTCACCGTTGCGATGTTCGTTGTTAATCTCGTCGGCGAGATCAGAGCGGCGCGACCAGAGCACCACCTCGTTGCCGGCGTCGGTGAGCACCTTGGCAAACGTGGTTCCCCACGAACCTGCACCCATCACTGCAATCTTGGTCAACTTTCACCAACCTGCTTCTTTGGAGCCTTCTTGAAGTTTCCGTGTTCAGACAGTCCGTGCTCGCGAGGGTCAAAGACCTTTGTCGGAGCCTTAGCGTCGCGAAGAATCTCTGTGAGTCGAGTGATCTCGGCCATCGCCAGTTCGGTGGCCTCGGCGTAATCGTTGTTTGTGAGCTTGCGACCGCGGTATTTGTCGAGATCCAGTGGCTCACCGATGATCATGCGCACCGGGTGCCAAGGCTTTGGTCGAAGCTTTTTGGAGTAGGTCGGAAGCACAACCTCGGTGCCCCACTGGGCCATCGGAATGAACGGCACGTTGCAGTCGAGAGCGAGCTTCACGGCTCCAATCTTTCCGCGCATCGGCCATCCGTCTGGCTCACGAGTCAGGGTTCCCTCGGGGAAGATCGCGATGACTCGTCCGGCGTCAAGAACGGCGTGTGCCGCATCCATTGGTTCGCGGTTAGAGTGTCCGCCTCGATAAACCGGCACCTGCTCGACACCGAGCAGAATCGAGCCGATCACAGGCGCTTTGAACAGGTTTCCCTTGGCCAAAAAGTGTGGGGTGCGCTTTAGGCGGAAATAGACCATGTATGCCACCGCCAACGCGTCGAGGTAGGTCACGTGGTTCGCGGCAATCACATAACCACCGGTCTTGGGAACGTTTTCGACACCCTTGACTTCGATGCGATAGAGCGCACGAACGATTGGCTTCAAGAAGTTAGCCACCAGCCTGGTGCCGAAGTGGATGTCCTTCTTGTGGATCTTCGGCATCTTTAGAAAGTCGCCGGACTTTTTCTTTGCCATCTTTACTCCGTATAAGTGAAATCGGCTCCGAGCGCTTCAAGCTTTGCCAAGAAGTGTTCGTAACCGCGAGAGATCAGCTGAACGTTGGTCACGTTCGATGTTCCCTCGGCTGCCAATGCCGCGACCATGTGGCTGAATCCACCACGAAGGTCTGGCACTCGGATGTCGGCACCGTGTAACGGAGTCGGGCCGGAGATCACCGCGGAGTGATTGAAGTTGCGCTGACCAAAGCGGCAGGGGTTTCCGCCAAGGCACTCGCGGTAGATCTGAATCTGAGCACCCATTTGCACGAGTGCGTCAGTGAACCCGAAACGGTTTTCATAAACCGTCTCGTGAACAATCGACAGGCCTTTTGCCTGAGTCAGGGCGACCACGAGCGGCTGTTGCCAGTCGGTCATGAACCCCGGATGCACATCCGTTTCGATCACGACGGGTTGAAGGTCGCCGCCAGGGTGATAAAAACGAATGCCGTCATCGTGAATCTCGAACGCGCCGCCAACCTTGCGGAAGACGTTCAGGAAGGTCATCATCTCTTGCTGGCGTGCGCCACCGACGAAGATGTCGCCGTGAGTTGCAAGTGCTGCCGCAGCCCAGGATGCTGCCTCGTTGCGGTCGAACAGCGCGCTGTGCGCGTAGCCGCCGAGGGTCTTCACGCCTTCAACACGAATCACTCGATCGGTGTCTACCGAGATGATTGCACCCATCTTTTGCAGGATGGCGATGAGGTCCATAATTTCCGGCTCAACCGCGGCACCGCTGAGTTCGGTGAGGCCTTCAGCACGAACCGAGGTGAGCAGAACCTGTTCGGTTGCACCAACGCTCGGATAAGGCAACGAAATCTTTGCGCCCTTGAGGCCCTCCGGCGCACTCAGGCGAATTCCGTTTGGCTGCTTATCAATGACCGCACCGAAATTGCGCAGAACCTCTAGGTGATAGTCGATCGGGCGGTCACCGATGTGGCACCCGCCGAGGTCTGGAATGAACGCCTCGCCGAGCTGGTGCAACAGCGGGCCGCAGAAAAGAATCGGGATACGCGACGAACCCGCATGTGCATCGATGTCGACCATCCTGGCCGATTTCACGTTTGTGGGGTCGAGCGACATCGTGCCGTCGTCGGCGTGCTCGATCTTGACGCCGTGAAGTTGAAGAAGTTTCGAAACAACCTCGACATCGCTGATGTGAGGAACCCCGCGCAGTTCGCTTGGAGCGTCACCGAGCAGGGCGGCAACCATGGCCTTGGTTACTAGGTTTTTAGCGCCACGAACCTCGACTCGACCGACCAGCGGCTTTCCGCCACGTACGGTGATTTGACTCATCAGGCTCCTTTGGCTGGCAGAGTCTTGGGGCGCCAAGACTCTCGTTTCGCCTCAAAGTCGGTGATCGACTTCTCGTCTCGCAGGGTGAGCCCGATGTCGTCGAGCCCTTCAAGTAGACGCCACCTAGTGTATTCGTCAATCTCGAAATCGACGTGGATGTCGCCCACGCTAACCGTCTTGTCGACGAGGTTCACGGTGGCTTCTTGGCCGGGGTTTGCCTCGAGTGCCTGCCAGATTCGTTCGATGTCTTCGTCGCTGATGATGCCCGTGACAAGGCCCTGTTTGCCAGAGTTTCCGCGGAAGATGTCGGCGAACTTGCTCGAGAAGACGGCCTTGAATCCATAGTCGCGCAGAGCCCAAACGGCGTGCTCACGACTGGATCCGGTGCCGAAGTCTGGACCAGCGAACAGCACTGAGCCATTGCGATAGGCATCCTGATTCAGAATGAACTCGGGGTCGTTGCGCCAGGCCGCGAAAAGAGCATCCTCGAAGCCGGTTTTGGTGATGCGCTTGAGATAGACCGCAGGGATGATCTGGTCGGTGTCGACGTTGCTGCGACGCAGTGGCACGCCAACTCCGGTGTAAGTTTCAAACTTTTCCATTAGTTGCCTCCCTCGAGGTCGGCTGGGCTGGAGAGGGTGCCTCGAATCGCGGTGGCTGCGGCGACCAAGGGTGACACGAGGTGGGTGCGAGAACCCTTGCCCTGACGGCCTTCGAAGTTGCGGTTAGAGGTCGATGCGGCGCGCTCGCCAGGAGCAAGCTGGTCGGGGTTCATGCCGAGACACATGGAGCAACCGGCAAAGCGCCACTCCGCGCCGAACTCCTTGAAAACCTGGTCGAGACCCTCGGCTTCGGCCTGCAGGCGGACCTTGGCAGATCCGGGCACAACCATCATGCGAACGCCGTCTGCCTTGGTCTTGCCCTTGATGATGGATGCGGCGGCGCGCAGGTCTTCGATGCGGCTGTTGGTGCACGACCCGAGGAACACGGTGTCGACCTTGATGTCTTTCATCTTGGTGCCGGGGGTCAAGTCCATGTATTCGAGCGCGCGCTCCGCGGCGGCCTTTTCGTTCGGGTCGGCGATGTCGGCGGGATTCGGCACAACATCAAGCAGCGAGACGCCTTGACCGGGGTTGGTGCCCCAAGTCACGAACGGGTCGAGGGTGTTTGCGTCGAGGAATACCTCGGCGTCGAACGTCGCCCCCTCATCGGTCGGGAGGGTTTGCCAGTAGGCGACCGCGGCAGCCCAGTCAGCGCCCTCGGGAGCGTGCGGACGGCCCTTGAGGTAATCGAAGGTGATCTGGTCTGGGGCTACCATGCCAGCACGAGCACCGGCTTCGATCGACATGTTGCAGATGGTCATGCGGGCTTCCATCGAAAGCGAGCGAATCGCACTGCCTCGGTACTCGAGCACATAGCCCTGACCTCCGCCCGTGCCGATCTTGGCAATCACGGCGAGGATGATGTCCTTGGCGGTCACTCCAGCACGCAAGGTGCCCTCAACATTGATGGCCATGGTCTTGAAGGGCTTTAGCGGAAGCGTCTGCGTGGCGAGAACGTGCTCGACCTCGCTGGTGCCAATTCCCATCGCGAGCGCGCCAAACGCACCGTGGGTCGAAGTGTGTGAGTCACCACAAACTACCGTGATTCCAGGCATGGTGAGCCCGAGCTGCGGCCCAACGACGTGCACGATGCCCTGATCGACATCGCCGAGCGAATGGATTCGGATGCCGAACTCGGCCGCGTTCTTGCGAAGGGCCTCGATCTGAGTGCGGCTGGTGATGTCTGCGATCGGCTTATCGATGTCGACGGTTGGGGTGTTGTGGTCTTCGGTCGCGATGGTTAGGTCTGGGCGTCGAACCGGGCGGCCGGTCATCCTTAGTCCATCGAATGCCTGTGGGCTGGTTACCTCGTGAACGAGGTGAAGGTCGATGTAGAGCAGGTCAGGCGAACCATTTTCGCCCTTGACGACGAGATGGTCGTTCCATACCTTTTCGGCCAAAGTTAGCGGCTTAGTCATTACCCACCTTGAATTGCGAATGAACTTCAAGTTTACCTTCTAGTGCGTAGGCTGGCAGGGTGACCAATGTCGATCTCGAGAAGCTTCAGCGCCGCACCGTTTCGGTTTTGACCGCCGGACAGGTGCTCTCGGGCTTCGGTCTGGGCTCGACCCTGTCTATCGGTGCGCTTCTCGCCGAACACATCTCTGGCACCGCAGCCTGGTCTGGCGCAGCAGCGACATTTTCGACCCTCGGGGCAGCCACCTGGGCGATTCCCCTGAGCCGAATCGCTTATTCCATAGGACGACGCCCGGCACTGGCAACGGGAGCCGGCTTTGCCGTGACCGGTGCCACGCTCATGATTGTCGCGGCGGGCACCATGCAGTTCTGGTTGCTGCTGGTCGGGCTGTTCTTGCTCGGAGCTGGTTCGGCGACCGGTCTTCAAGCCCGCTTCGCGGCCACCGACCTGCCGAGTTCACGGTCGAAGGGGCGCGACCTCTCGATGGTGGTGTGGGCCACCACGTTCGGAGCCGTCATCGGACCGAACCTATTTGGCCCCGGCGAGGTTTTGGGCGATGCATTAGGGATGCCGGCAATGACCGGTCCGTTTTTGATCACCATCGCCGCCCAAACCTTGGCAACCGCGACCTTTTGGATAGGCCTTCGACCAGACCCGCTCGTCGTGGCGATGCAAGCAGATCCCGAAGGGCCGGCTCAGCGTGGCAAACGATCCTTCAAGGCGGCCCTGCAAACGCTTCGGGAACATCCCAAAGCCGGTTATGCCCTGGCCGTGATTGCGCTCAGTCACATGGTGATGGTGTCGGTCATGTCGATGACTCCCGTGCACATGGAGCATCACGGTGCGGTGCTGACCCTTGTCGGCTTCACCATCAGCCTTCACATCGCCGGAATGTACGCCTTCTCCCCCATCTTCGGTTGGCTAGCCGACCGAATCGGCAAGATTGCCACCGTAATTCTTGGGCAGCTCATCCTGATTGCTGCCCTGCTTACCGCCGGTTTCGGTGCCACCGATTTCACGAGCGTCGGTATCGGGTTGTTTTTGTTAGGTCTGGGATGGTCAGCAGCCACGGTTTCTGGTTCGGCGTTGCTCGCCGAGTCAGTGCCACTCGCCCAAAAGACGAATGTTCAAGGCGTGAGCGACTCCCTAATGATGCTGGCTGGTGCGTTCGGCGGTGCGATCAGCGGCACCATTCTGGCCGCGAGCGAATTCTTAGGGCTAAACCTGAGTGCGCTCATCCCGGTGAGCATCGTCTTGGCAATCACTGGTTTAGCCGTCGCCAGGCGCTAACTACCCCTTGGTATAGGGCTGGCCCGAAGCAGCCGGCGGCCTAACCTTGCCCGCGAAACCGGTAACTGCAATCAGCGTGACCAGGTAGGGAACCATGGTTATGAAGTCTGTCGGAATGCCGGGGCTGACCTGGTTGGCCCAGATTCGCATGATGATGGCAAAACCAAAAAGCAGAGCGGCGGCTGAAACGTAGAACGGCTGCCAACGACCGAGGATGACCACGGCGAGGGCGATGAAGCCCAGACCACCCGACATCTCGCGACCAAAATCACCAACGTTTCCGATGGTTAGAGCAGCGCCACCGATTCCAGCAATCGCACCTCCTGCGGTGACCCACCAGAATCGGGTGCGTCCCACATTGATGCCCACCGTGTCAGCGGCCAGGGGATGTTCACCAACAGCTCGAGCGCGCAAACCCAGCTTGGTGCGGAACAGCATGAACCAAACCAGTGGTACAAGAACTAACGTCAGGTAAACAGTGACCCGGTTTGCAAATAGCGCCTCGCCAATAACCGGGATGTCGCTCAGGAATGGGATTCGAACAATCTCGAAGGTGCCAGGAAAATTGGCATTCTCGCCATCATTTGCCAACCACTGTGAATAAAGAAAGTTTGTAACACCGATCACGAGCACGTTGATGAGCACACCGATGATGATCTGATCGACTAGGTATTTGATTGCCAGCGACGCGAGGCTCATCGAGAGCAAAGCCGAGGCGATAGCCGCGGTGAATAGGCCCAGCCAGAGGTTGTCGGTCAAGCTGCCCACCACGGCTGCTACGAAAGCTCCGGTCAAAAGTTGGCCCTCGATGGCAATATTTACCACTCCAACGCGCTCCGACATCACTCCGCCAAGCGCTCCTAGAATTATCGGCACTGCGAGCACCACGGCATTCGACAGAATGAACGAAACAGGCACGGATGCTCCTGCCGCAAGCCAAGCTAGCAAAGCGGTGGCACCTAGTGCGCCAAACACCAAGGACAACCACATCGGCGTTTGTTTTGCCTGCAAAGTGAGCCAAGTAACCGCCAGGGTAATGCAGCCCATGAGCCCGCCTAGCAGCACCGAGAAGGCACTTGAACTAACCGTGAAGTCGGGAACAGAGAGAAGATGTCCCTTTTCGGCTAACTTGAAGGTCACGTCCGCAGGGTTTCCAAAAACACCGAATGCCAGCAGGGTGATAAGGGTAAACAGCGCCATCACGATGCCAGTCTTAGGGCTTACCGTTTGAGCAACACTAGAGAACATTCCTGGAGTTACTTCAAGCTTTGGTGCCTGTTTTGATTTGGAGGCACTTGATGAAGACCTCGTGCGGTGAGTTTTTGAGTTATCCCACTTCATCATTTCTCCTCACTCTTTGGAAGGTGGAAGAAGGCGCGAATCAGCGGTGGAGCCGCGATGAACAGCACAATCAACGCTTGCACCACACCCAAGATCTCGGGCGAAACACCAGCCACCTGCATCGCTGGGCTGCCTGCCTTGAAGGCCCCAAAAAGCAGGCCAGCAGCGAAGATGCCCTTGGCACTGTTTCCGCCCAATAGGGCGACCGTAATGGCATCAAATCCGATGTTCGCATTGAGGCTTGTGGTGATGCCTCCAGCCTCACTGAGACCCTGGTTGGCGGCAGCCAACCCAGCAAAAGCTGCCGATACGGCCATTGCCCAAACGAAGGTACTCTCGACCATGATGCCGGCCGCACGGGCAGCATTTGAGTTGTGACCGACCATCTTGAATCGATAGCCGATAGCCGATCGCTCCATCAGCAACCAGTAGGCAAAAGTCGCAATCACGGCAAAAAAGATTCCGATGTGTATCTTGTAGAGATCCCCGAACAATGTCGGAAGCATGGCCGTCTCAGCGGGAGGATCGGATTTGGGAGTGCCTCCTCCAGTCGCAGCCAATAACAGTTCAGGGGTGCGCAGCAACCAAGTGAAGAAATTCAAGGCGACGTAGTTGAGCATGATTGTCACGATCACTTCGTGAGCTCCGGTTCGGGCCTTCAGGAAACCCACAATCGCACCCCAAAGCGATGCACAAACTACCGCGACAATGACTGCGACCATCATGTGGATGATGGGTGGCAACTCCATGCGAGTGGAAACCCAGGTTGACCCTGCAAGACCCATCACGATCTGTCCGGTTGCACCGATGTTGAACAACCCAACGCGGAAGGTGAGGGCGATTCCGAGACCGGCCATGATCAGTGGCGCTGCAAGTCTGAAGGTTTCGGTTATCGGACGGAACATCGCCACGACGTCGCGCCCCTCGGGGTTGAAGATCGCGCCTTTCAAAAGACCACCGTATCCATCAGCGATGACCTTCAGCGATGCTGCAAAGAACTCACCCGGATTCGAGAAGAAAGTGGCATAAGTGGCCACCACGTCTTCGTTGAACAAGACCATGAAGATTGCACCGATGAAGAAACCGAGCAGAATCGAGAGAAACACTCGGGTGAATCCCGCCGACATGATCTCACGAAGCACATTCGAGACCTTGTCGGACTGTGCGCTCTCTTGATTTGTCTCGGGCTGCACTTTTAGCTTGGCTTTTTTGGTCACGCTGCAACACCCGCCATCATTTTGCCCAAGGTTTCTCGACTCGTGTCTGCAGGAACTACCCCGACGACGCGCCCGCGATACATCACGGCTATGCGGTCGGCCAACGCAAGAACCTCATCGAGTTCGGTCGAGATGAGTAGCACCGCTGTCTGCTGCTTGTCGCGCTCATACATGATCTGATCGTGAATGAACTCGATCGAGCCAACGTCAACGCCGCGAGTCGGTTGAGCAACGAGCAGAACATCGTGCGGACGACTCATCTCGCGGGCGAGCACGACCTTTTGCTGGTTTCCGCCCGAGAGTTCTCCCGCCAAAGACTTAGAACCTTGCGTGCGAATGTCGAACTGTTCGATGGCCTTATCCGTTTCAGACTTGAGCACCTTTAGGTCGAGCAACCCGCGCTTTACGAAGGCAGCGCCGCGGTCGTCCTCGTAACTTTGATTGAGCATGAGGTTTTCTTCGATGCTAAAGTCGGCGACCAACCCGTCTTTCTTGCGGTCTTCGGGCACATAACTCAAAAACTCCTCGAGGCGAGCGCGAACCGACATCGATTCCACGGATTTGCCCTTATATCTAATCGAACCAGAACCCTTTTCTAGACGACGAAGCCCGACGATTGCCTCGGCAAGTTCGGTTTGACCGTTACCCTGCACGCCAGCGATTGCTAGCACTTCACCGGCATGAAGCTGGAGGGTCAGGTTGTCGACCGCAGTTTGACCGCGATCGTCCAAAACGGTTATGGAGACCACAGACAAAACGACCTCGCCACGCTTCAGTGGCGCTTTTTCGGTGCCTAACTGAACCTCACGACCAACCATCATGCTGGCCAACTCGGACGCTGTCGAGGTCGGCCTGGCTTCGCCCACAACCTTGCCGAGGCGAATGACCACGATTCGGTCGGCCACGGCTTGAACCTCGCGGAGCTTGTGTGTGATGAAGATTATTGAAGTTCCCGCTTCGGCCAACTGACGCATGATGGCCATGAGCTCATCAGTTTCCTGCGGGGTCAACACCGCGGTCGGCTCGTCGAGCACCAAGACTTTGGCGTCGCGACTCAACGCCTTGATGATTTCAACTCGTTGCTGAACGCCGACCGGCAGATCTTGGATGAGCGCATCCGGGTCGACATTGAAACCAAATCGTTCGGAGATCTCACGCACGCGATCACGCGCGGCGGCAAGGTCCATAACGCCGCCAGCTTTGGTGGGTTCGTTGCCAAGCGCCACATTCTCGGCAACCGTAAACACGGGGATGAGCATGAAGTGTTGGTGCACCATACCGATTCCGGCACCCATGGCATCGCCTGGCCCCTTGAACTTCACCGGTTTGTCGTCAATCAGGATTTCGCCCGCATCCGCCTGATAGAGGCCGTAGAGAACGTTCATCAGGGTCGATTTGCCCGCACCGTTTTCACCAAGCAGGCTCACGATCTGGCCCGGTTCAACCACGAGGTCAATTTGGTCGTTGGCAACCAACGCACCAAAGCGTTTGGTGATGCCTTTGAGCTCTAGCTTCATCGCTGGCTAACCTCTTGAAAGTATTCGGTTGACTGCTATCAATCTACCTCAACAAAAAAGGCAAGACCGCCGAGACATGTGAGTCTCGGCGGTCTTGCTTGACTTAGCTAGAAACTAGGCCTTCGGGTCGATCGATCCGTCGATGATTCCGGCCTTGAGCTCATCGAGCTTGGTCCAGAGTTCGTCGCTGATCAGGGTCGAGTCGCTCAGACCGGTTCCATCGTTCTCCAGGGTGCCGACATATTTGTCGCCGCTGAATTCAGCGCCGCCCGCCAGCTCCTTGATGATGTCGAAGGTTGCCGCGGTCATACGCTTCTCAACCGAGGTGAGAACGATGTTTGCGTACTGAGGCGAGGTAACAGCGATGTTCTTGTCAACACCGATCATTACGCCTGGCTTGCCCGACTCGCTGATTGCTTCACTAACTGCACCGAACTGGTTACCACCAACTGGGAAGATGACGTCAGCACCACCTTCGATTTGAGTCTTAGCGATGGCCTTCGAGACACCGCTGCTAGGAGCGAAGTCACCCATGAAGTCTCCAGCCTTAGCAACTGGGTCCCAACCAAGAACGGTGATTGCGGTTCCGGTTTCCTTCTCGTAAGCCTTAGCTCCGTAGTAGAAACCGTCCATGAACGCGGTAACTGCATCGATCTGCTCACCGCCATAGGTGCCGATAACCTTGCTTGTCGAGTAGGCAGCGGCAGCGTATCCAGCTAGGTAGCTCGACTGCTCCATTAGATAATTGACTGGCTTGAGGTTTGCATTGCCTTCTGACCAACCATCGATGGTCACGAAGTGCATGTCAGGGTTTGCCTTGGCTGCCTTGTTGACTGCAGCAACCAGGTTGAATCCGACTGCGAAGGTTACGTCACAAGCTGCGTCGACCATGGCCTGCAGGTTTGGAGCGAAGTCTTCTGCGCTGTTTGATTCGGCATCTGCGATCTCAACACCGAGTTCGCTTTCTGCCTTGGTAAGACCGTCGTAAACCGACTCGTTGAACGACTTGTCGTTCCAGCTACCCTCGTCCGAAACTGCACACGCCTTGTAGTCGGCGGTTGGTGCAGCTGGTGCACAACCGGCGAAAACTAGAGCAGAGACAGCCGCGATTGACAGGGTCTTTAGCGCCTTGCCAGTAATGGTGCTCACTATATTTCCTCCTGAAAGACAGCCCAATGGATTTCATTGGCTGGTTACGGGTTTAGCCTAACCCCGAGGTTTAGGCGGGTTGTCACTTTTGAGAATCAAAAGTGTTTCGTTTTCGTAAACTCTCGACTAATACATCAAGGTTAAAAAGGTCTCGCCTCCGAGAGCTAATCATCGAAGGCGAGATCGTGACCCCAAGGGGATTTGAACCCCTGCTGCCGCCGTGAGAGGGCGGTGTCCTAGGCCGCTAAACGATGGGGCCGTGAAGCAACCTTTCGATTATGCCACAGCACAGGCTGGGCGACAACCTCGGCAATTCCTCACCGCCGACAGAATCAAAACTCGGGATGCGCTGCGCCTATTCGCGCGGAACGAAAACCTTGATGGCAGCCGGAGCTACATCGATCTGCATTGGCTTGTTGCCCACATACTCGCCATCGGCGAAAGTCGGAATCTGCCCCGCATCCAGTGAAATCGACTTGGCTCGCACAATCTCGACCGCTGGGTGGGTTACGTGGCCACCGGTATAAACCTTGGGGAACATCTTCAAGAACGCAGGGCGGCTGAGCGGATGCACGACGAAAAGGTCGAGGTCACCGTCTTGCATGCTCGCCTCCGGAGTGATCAACATGCCGCCGCCAAATGAGCGAGAGTTCGCAACCGCGCACAGGATGGCTTGCAGTTCCCGGGGTTTACCGTCAACCACGGCCTTGTATTCGAGCGGTTTGAATACTGCGAGCTCGCGAAGCATTGCCAGAACGTATCTACTTGGCCCCTTCGGCCAACTCCACTTGTTCGCTCGCGCGTTCACCACGGCGTCGAAGCCTGCCGAGATGCTTCCGAAGTAGTGGAAGGTGCGGTCGGCGTTGGATGCTCGTCCTAGGTCGAAGTCTTTGGTGAAACCATCGAGAATCGTTTTGGCCGACGCAACGCCATCGACAACGGGCAGACCCATGGCTCGCGCTGCATCGTTACCGGTGCCGCAGGCGACCAGCCCCATCGGCACGGAAGTGTTGGCACAGATATTGGCACCCATGTGTGCCATTCCGTCTCCCCCGGCAACCACGATGCCGTCGAGACCCTCGTTGGCAACCGCGGCCCGACCTTTCGCAAGCGCCTCGTCGAAGGATGCGGCACTCAGGTCGATGACGTCTGCGCCGCCGTCGATGAGGGTCTGCTTGGCTCGATCGCCATGAACCTTGCCATTGCCCTTGCCCGACGTTGGATTGATGATCAGGCCTAGGCGGGGCATGCTATCTCCTTAGGAGTTGAGCGTTTGCAGCAACAATGATGGTTGAGAGCGACATTAGCACCGCACCGAGCGCTGGTGAAAGAACCAAGCCAATGCCCATGAAGGCACCCGCGGCAAGAGGAATGGCCACGATATTGTAGCCGGCAGCCCAAATAAGGTTTTGATGCATCTTCGAAACACTTCGTTTCGAAAGGTCGATGGCCGAAACTACGGCGAATGGGTCGCTACCAACCAGCACCATTCCAGCGGACTCCATGGCAACATCCGTGCCACCGCCGATTGCAATGCCGACATTCGCCTTGGCGATTGCCGGAGCGTCATTCACTCCATCACCGACAAAGGTAACGGTCGAGCCATCGGCTTGAAGTTGGGCAACGATTTCGCTCTTCCTGGCAGGTGTGACCTCGGCGAATACCTCTTCGATGCCGAGCTCTTTGGCTATCGAGTCGGCAACTCCGGCGGCGTCGCCGGTGACCATGGCAACACGGATGCGGCGACGCTGCAGTTCGTGCACTGTGTCAACTGCGGTGTCGCGCACCTGGTCGCCAAACTCTAGATAACCTTCGAGTTTGCCCTCGACCAACACAAACACGACGGTGTTGCCACGGTCGTTGGCGGTGGCACTTTGGTGAAGGTCGGTTACATGGATTTCGACCTGGTTTTGAGTCAACACCGCCGGGCCGCCGACCACGACGGTCTTGTCGTCGATGATTGCCGAAACACCGAGGCCGCTCTGCGACTTGAACTTTCGCACCGGCACGCGCTTTAGCTTGCGTCGTTTCGCCTCGGCCACAATCGAACGCGCCAGTACGTGCTCCGACTTGCTCTCGACGGATGCCGCAAGCATGAGAAGTTCGTCGACGCTTGCCAGTGAAGACTCATGCGCCAGGTGTGCGTTGGCGATGTTGCGCTTTCCGGTGGTTAGGGTTCCCGTCTTGTCGAACAGCACAACGTGGGTCTTGCGTGCTGACTCAAAATCGATTCTGTTTCGAATTAAAAGACCTTGCTTTGCCGCCTTGGCAGTGGTGATCGCCGTGACCAGTGGAATCGCCAAACCAAGCGCGTGCGGACAAGCGATGACCAGCACCGTGACTACGCGTTCAACCACGAAGTCCGCACTCTGCCCGCCCGCGATCATCCAAGCGATGGCCGTGACGAAGGCAGACCCGAGCGCCAGATAGAACAACCAGCCGGCGGCTCGGTCGGCCAGAATCTGGCTCTTTGACTTCGATGCCTGGGCTTCTGCGACGAGTCGCATGATTCCGGCAAGCAACGTGTCTGAACCGGTCGCGGTCACGCGAACGTGAAGCGCACCAAGTCCTTCGCGCGTGATGGTGGAGTTGATCGTTCCACCAATGACCTGGTCGCCCTCCCCCTTGAACACTTCGCGCGACTCACCGGTGACCATCGACTCGTTCAAATAGGTCGAACCTTGGATGATCATCCCGTCGGCTGGCACTGAGGCACCAGGCCGCACCAAAACGACATCTCCAACTTTCAGGTCGGCAGCAAGCACTGCACTCGTGTCGCCATCTTCGACCAGCTCAGCCATGCGGGGCATCAGGGCGATCAGGTTGGTCATCGAGTTCTGTGCCCGCATGATCGAAGACATTTCGATCCAGTGACCGAGCAGCATGATGGTCACCAGAGACGCGAGCTCCCACCAGAAATCCATGCCGTTGATCGGGTTTCCGAGCAGATCGAAAACAGTGAGCACGAGGCTGTATCCGAACGACACAACCAGCGCCATAGCGATGAGTGCCATCATCCCGGGTTTGCGAGCCTGAAGCTCTTGCCAGCCGGTCTTCAAGAACACTCGACCACCGGTGAAGAACAGGATGGTGCCCGCGACCGCCGGAATGTAGTGCCCGAATGGCACTGCAAGCGCTTGATAGCCGAGAATCGACTGCACCGCGTGTGAGAAATAAATGGCTGGGATGGTCAGTGCAAACGCAAACCAGAACTGCTTCTTGAAGATCGCCGGGTCGTGGTGCGAGTGGTCGCCATGTCCCGAGTGGTCGTGGTGTCCGGCGTGCATCTCATGCCCAGCGTGAGCGTCATGTCCCGAATGCATGTCGTGGCCAGCGTGCATGTCGTGCCCAGCAACCCCGTGGCGATCATCGTGGTCGCCGCCAGACTCACAGCAGGCGTGCCCCACCTGAGTCTCCCCGATTAGGTGGTGGGTTTGGTCGCACTTGCACTCGTTTGGTGGACAGTGGCACTCGCCACCCGGGTTGTGATCGCACTGGCACATGAGTCCGGCGTCATCGCCGTGTGCCGCGCAGTTCTTCTCGTGCTCGTGGGCCGCATCCGCTGTATGCATGTGCTCGTTCACTGTTGACCCTCGTCCTTTAGATTGCCGATGTTTCGAACCTTTCGGCATCTCGCATCGAACTCGATATTAACTCGGATGCGCGACGCAGGTATTCTGGGGCAATGAAACTCACCAAGCACGGTCATGCCTGCCTCGAACTCGAAAAAGACGGTTCTCGGCTGATTATCGACCCAGGTTTCTATACCGAACCGATGGATGGGCTCGCAGGAGTTGTCGCGATTGTCATCACTCACATGCACGACGACCACTGCTACGAGGAGCAAATAGACCGCATCCTCGCAGCTAACCCGAATGCCAAAATCTTCGGCACGGATGAGGTTGCCACACGCCTGGGTGCTAGAAACGCGACCGCCGCGCACCACGGCGATTGGCACCAAGTCGGGCCCTTCACGCTCGAGTTTTTTGGCGACCTGCACCAAGAGATTCATCGCAGTATTCCACTGATTCAGAACACAGGGGTAATGGTCGACGACCGTCTCTATTACCCAGGCGACTCATACACTCAGCCCGACCGCCCGGTTGAGATTTTGGCCTGCCCTACCTCCGCACCTTGGCTCAAGATTGGCGACGTGATGGACTTCGTGGCAGCAGTAAAACCGAACCGTTCCTTTGCGACTCACAACGCCTTGCTCAGCGATCTGGGCCACGCGTTGAACAATGGCCGCGTCAAAATGGTGACCGAAGCTGGCGGCGGTGAGTTCACCTACCTCGAGGTGGGCGATTCGCTCGAAATCTAGACCCCGTAAAAGCAAAAAATCCAGCCGATTTCTCGACTGGAAATGTTTGCTGGGGTACCTGGACTCGAACCAAGAACAAAGGTACCAGAAACCTTCGTGTTGCCAATTACACCATACCCCAAGGTATGAAACCGAGCCTGGGCTCGAGTGTTTAGTTTAGTTGGTGCAGCGTGTTCGAGCAAACGCCTGCAGGCGTTCGATGGTCTCGGCCTTGCCCAAAATCTCCATGGATTCGAACAGAGGCGGCGAGATGCGGCGACCCGAAATCGCGGTGCGCAAAGGTCCGAACGCGAAGCGTGGCTTGAGTTCGAGCTTCTCGATTAGAGCTTCGTTTAGTGCCTGCTGGATGTTCTCGGTAGTGAAATCTTCGACTGCCTCAAGCGCTTCACCGGCGTGGAACAAAACCGCGTTGGTGTTCTCTGGCAGGCCATCCAGGGCATCGTCTTCGACCACGATCTGCTCGCTGGTCTTGAACAAGAATCCGAGCATTCCTTCGGCCTCTCCGAGAACAACAATTCTTTCTTGGATGAGCGGAGCCGCCGCGTGCAGCACCTCCTGCTGGCGGGCGGTGAGCACTTCGCCAACCAAGCCGGCCTTCTGCAGGTAAGGCACGAGTCGTGACTCAAAATCGGCAGGCTCGAGCAAGCGAATGTGGGCCGCGTTGATCGCATCGGCTTTCTTCTGGTCGAAGCGTGCCGGGTTCGGGTTTACGTTGGCCACGTCGAAGTGCTCGGCTAGTTCGGCGAGGCTGAAGATGTCGCGCTCGGCACTGATTCCCCATCCGAGCAAAGCCAGATAGTTCAACAGCCCCTCTGGAATGAACCCGCGGTCACGGTGGTGGAACAGGTTCGACTCCGGGTCGCGCTTGCTGAGCTTTTTGTTGCCCTCGCCCATCACATAAGGGAGGTGACCGAACTGCGGGATGAACTTGGTGATGCCAGCGTCAAACATCGCGTTATAGAGAGCAATCTGGCGAGGGGTCGACGAAAGCAGGTCTTCGCCTCGAAGCACGTGCGTGATTCCCATCAGGGCATCGTCGACGGGGTTCACGAGCGTGTAGAGAGGCTGTCCGTTCGGGCGCACCACTACGAAGTCAGGAAAAGACCCCGCCGGAAAAGTGATTTCTCCGCGCACAAGGTCGGTGAACGAAATGTCCACGTCGGGCACGCGAAGACGAAGTGCAGGGGCGGCGTCATCCTTGCGGTATTTTCCGCGTTCGGATGCTTCGCGCTCCCAGTTGCCATAACCGAGTTGTTTGGCGCGACCCTCGGCCTCGTTGCGAGCATCGATCTCTTCGCCGGTCATGAATGACTCATAGAGATGGCCGGCAGCCTTGAGCTTTTCGATCACATCGAGGTAGATGTCGGTGCGCTGCGACTGGCGATAAGGCTCGTGTGGACCGCCGACGCCAACGCCCTCGTCCCAGTTCAGACCGAGCCAACGCAATGCTTCGAGAATCATCTCGAACGACTCTTCGCTGTCACGCTCTGCATCGGTGTCTTCGATGCGAAAGACAAACTTGCCGCCGGTGTGACGCGCGTAGGCCCAGTTGAACAGAGCGGTGCGCACAAGACCAACGTGCGGGGTGCCGGTTGGCGACGGGCAGAAACGAACCACCACGTCAGATCCGGTGGCGGTTGAAAAAGGCGCAGTGATCGCAGAAGAAGTCATTGTGCCTTCAAGTTTAGGCGCACGGGCTAGGCAACAGGGTTGGTCAAGGTGCCGATGCCCTCGATCGAAATCTCGACGACCTGACCAGGCTCGATTCGTCCGATTCCAGCCGGAGTGCCCGTGAGAATCACATCGCCCGGCAGAAGTGTCATTGCCTGAGAAACATGCTGGATGATGCGAGGCACCTTGTGAATCAGCAAATCAACACTCGCGTGCTGGCGAAGTTCGCCGTCGACTCGGGTTTCGAGAGTCTGGCCATCGACCTCAAACTCGGTTTCGATCCAGGGTCCGAGTGGACAGAAGGTGTCGAATCCTTTGGCTCGAGTCCACTGTCCGTCACGGTCTTGAATGTCTCGAGCGGTCACATCGTTGGCGATGGTGAAACCCCAGACGTAGTCGAGCGCATCCGCTTCGGAAACGTTCTTGGCAACATCCCCGATTACTATCGAGAGCTCACCCTCGTGGTCGACTCGCTGCGAAATCGCAGGAAGCACGATTGTTTCGCCGTCACCGATTAACGAGGTGGTTGGCTTTAGAAAAATCAATGGCTCTTTCGGAGCCTCGCCACCCATTTCGGCCGCGTGGTCGGCGTAGTTTTTGCCGATGCAAACAATCTTCGAGGTAGGTAGGGTCGGTGGCAGCAGTTGCACGTCTTTTAAAGCAACCCGCTCCCCCGTGGTCTCATAGCCAGAAAACAGCGGATGACCTTTGAAGACGACCAGTTCCGGTCCGTCGACGAGCGCGAAACGAACCTCACCGGCAAGGCTGAACTTTGCGATACGCATCAGGCGAGGCGGAGCATCCAGTTGTGACGGTCTTCGATTCGACCGTATTGAATTCCGGTTAGCTCCTCGCGAAGGCTGGCCGTTAGTGCACCCGGCTCAGCGTCCGCCGAGCCGATGGTTTCGACGCGGCTCTTGAACTGACCGACCGGAGTGATAACGGCTGCGGTTCCGCAGGCGAACACTTCGATGATCTCGCCCGAGTTGATGCCCGCACGCATTTCGTCGAGGGTGATCTTGCGCTCTTGAATCTCGATTCCGCGGTCCTGGATGAGCTGAATGACCGACTTGCGCGTGATGCCGCGCAGAATCGTTCCGTCGAGGCTAGGGGTTGCCACGTGTCCGTCTTTGTAGACGAAGAACAGGTTCATGCCGCCGAGCTCTTCGATGTATGTACCGGTTTCGGCATCGAGGAACATCACCTGCGAGCATCCCTGTTCGTAGCCTTCGCCCTGCGCCTGCAGCGACGCTGCGTAGTTGCCGCCGGTCTTGGCTTCACCAGTGCCGTGCTTTCCGGCACGTGCAGAGTCGAGCGCAATCCAGATCGAAACCGGCTTCAGTCCGCCGGTGAAATAAGGGCCAACGGGGCTAGCAATGACGCGGTATTCGGCACGGTGAGCCGCACGCACGCCCAAGAAGTCTTCGGCCGCGATTTCGAACGGACGAATGTAAAGGGTCTTTTCGTTGACCGGCTCTGGCACCCAATCGCCATCGACCGCGATTAGCTGGCGAAGCGACTCGACGAAGAGCTCTTCTGGAACTTCAGGCAGCGCCATGCGGCGAGCGCTGAGTTGCAGTCGCTTGGCGTTTTCATATGGACGAAAGGTCCAGATCGAACCGTCGTCGTGACGATAGGCCTTGATGCCCTCGAAAATCTCCTGGCCGTAGTGCAGCACAGCGGCAGCCGGGTCCATCTGGATCGGGCCATAAGGCACGACCTCTGCGCTAACCCAGCCCTTGTCCTTCTCCCAGACGCAAACGACCTGGTGGTCGGTTCGATACTGACCAAAAACCGGTGCAGCCAAAACCTCGGCGCGTTTTTCTACTGGCAGCGGATTCTGGTTTCGGGTGACCGAGAACTGAAGGCTCATCGTCGTGCTTTCTTGGTGGTTAGAGTCTCGAGAAGATGCTCTGGGCAACTTCGGTGGTGCTGCGCTTCTGATCGCCGCGGTTGGCCAGGTCGTGGGCAACGGCATGTTCGATTCGAGCCGAGGCAACGTGCTGCTTGAGGTGTTCGAGCAACAGTGCCCCCGAAAGAATGGCAGCGGTCGGGTCGGCAAGGTTTTTGCCTGCAATGTCTGGAGCCGAACCGTGCACTGGCTCGAACATGCTCGGGAACGCACCATCCGGGTTAATGTTGCCCGATGCGCCAAGACCGATTCCTCCGCCGATAGCCGCAGCCAGGTCGGTCAAGATGTCGCCGAACAGGTTGTCGGTAACGATCACGTCGAATCGCTCGGGGTCGGTGACCATAAAGATCGTTGCGGCGTCGATGTGCAAATAATCGACCTTCACCGCAGGAAATTCTTCGGCAATGCGGTTCACGGTGTTCTGCCAAAGCCATCCGGCGTGAACCAAAACGTTGTGCTTATGCACCAGTGTGATCTTCTTTCGGTCACGGTTGCTCGCCAGCTCGAAGGCATAACGAACCAGTCGCTCTACACCGAATGCGGTGTTGACCGAAACCTCGTTGGCTACCTCGTGCGGAGTACCGACTCGAATCGCGCCACCATTGCCCACATAAGGGCCTTCGGTGCCTTCGCGAACCACCACGAAGTCAACCTTGCCAGGATCGGCCAGTGGTGAGACGACACCTGGATAAAGCTTGGTTGGGCGCAGGTTCACATAGTGGTCAAAGCTAAAACGAAGTTTGAGCAGCAGGTTGCGCTCGAGGATTCCCGACGGAACGCGAGGGTCGCCGATGGCTCCGAGAAGAATGGCGTCGTGCTTTTTGAGTGACTCGAGGTCGGCATCCGTGATTGTTTCGCCGGTTGCCAGATAGCGGCGCGCACCGAGGTCATATTCGGTCGTCTGAAATTCGACACCCGACCCTGCGGTCACGCGATTGATAGCTTCGAGGGCAATCGCGGTAACCTCGGGTCCAATGCCGTCGCCACCGATTACACCGATGTCATAAACACGCGTCACGAGTCAGCTCCAAGTCGAGTTAATTACTTCAACTTTACTGCCCGAACTGCGCTCTCGGGCATGGACTAACCCGCCTAGAGCACGATTGCGTTGACCACCAGCGTGATCGACGGCTTCAGCCCATCCTTGGTTTGCACCTGGCCATCACGAAGTTCGCAAACTTGAACATCAAGCGGCAGTGAACCGAGCAGCTGGCTCATGCTCTCGACCGACGGCAACACATTCGGGTCTTGCGGGCCACCGAAGCCACCCTGAAGATTCTCTCGAGCGTGCCAAACGCCAACCAAACGACCGCCTGGCTTGATCTGACTCACCAAATTTTTCAGGGATGCCGCCAGCAGCTCAGCCGGCACCTGAAGATAGGGAACGATGCCGAGGTCGACCGGAGCCAAGGTGCTCGAAAAGTTTGCACCCGACGCGCACAACGTTCTGACTCGGTCGGATACCCCTCGCTCAAGTGCGAACGCGACGCATTTGTTGAGACCGACCTCGCTGATGTCAACGTTCTCAACCTGCCAGCCGCGCTCAGCCAACCAAACGGTGTTTCGTCCTTCACCACCGGCGAGATCTATCGCCGTGCCGGCTGCCAGAGGCTCGCAAAACTCGACGATGAAGCGGTTAGCAGTTTTCGTATAGATAAAGTCATCGGTCGAATACTTCGCATCCCAGTATGCGGGCGCTGTGACCGGCGTCGGCTTTCTGCCGATGCGCCCAAGAAGCTTCTTGATGAATTGCTTGCCAGCGGAATCGGTCATGCTTGCAGTCTAAACTTTGGGATATAGAAAGAAGGATTCACCATGGCAGAAGAAATCTCGGTCTCCGACCTAGCGCTTGAAATTGAGACCGGCGGATGGGTGCTCGACGTTCGCGAAGATCACGAGTTTGAAGACGGACACGTGCCACAGGCACACCACATTCCACTGGGAGTAGTGCCAGACCGTTACCTAGAGATTCCTCAGGACGAAAAGATTTTTGTGATTTGCAAGTCGGGTCGTCGCAGCCAGGTTGCTGCTGACTTCTTGCTAGGCAAGGGCTTCGACGCAGTGTCTGTGGTTGGCGGAACCGACGGCTGGATTGCCTCGGGACGCGAAGTTTCGTTCGCCGACAGCCTCTAAACAGTCCAAGAAAAAGACCCCGGAGAGATCCGGGGTCTTTTTAATTTCTGAGGGTTAGTGAACGGTGAGATCGATCGCCTTCATGGTGTCAGCCTCGATGGCCACGCGCACTCGCTCGAGCACATCGGCGGGAACGGGCGAATCCACGGTGATTACCGAAAGAGCCTTGCCACCCTTTTGCTGGCGCGCGATCTGCATGGCGGCGATGTTTACACCAGCCTCTGCAAAGGCTTGGCCATAGACGGCGACGATGCCCGGGCGGTCGCCATAAACCATGAGCACCAGGTGCTCGGCCATTGCGAGCTCAACCTCGTAGCCGTTGATTGCCACAATCTTCTGAGCCAACTTCGGGCCGATAACGGTGCCCGAAACCGAGGCCGTGGTTCCGTCGGCGAGGGTTGCCTTGATCGAGGTCACGTTGCGGTATTCGTCACTGCGTGAATCAACGGTCAACTTCACGTCGACTCCGCGCTGCTCGGCAAGCAACGGTGCGTTCACATACGACACCTGGTCGGTCACTGCGTTCTCAAAGAATCCCTTTAGGCCGGCCAACTTGAGCACCGAAACATCGTGAGCAGCGATCTCACCGCGAACCTCGACTTCGATGGCCGAAACGTTGCCGCCCGAGATGCCGAACAAGATCTGGCCCATGTTTTCCATTAGCGAGATGCCTGGCTTTACCGACGAGTCGATGTTTCCACCCGCCACGTTCACAGCGTCTGGCACTAAGTCGCCGGCGAGCGCTAGACGCACAGACTTGGCAACCGAGATGCCCGCCTTCTCCTGTGCTTCATCGGTGGATGCGCCAAGGTGAGGTGTCACGATGATGTTGTCGAGTTCGAGCAACGGCGACCCCTTTGGTGGCTCTTGCACGAACACGTCGAGGCCAGCACCCGCGATGCGGTTCGACCTGAGCGCCGCATACAGGGCTGCCTCGTCGATGATGCCTCCGCGCGACGCGTTCACAATGCGAAGGTTCGGCTTGGCAATCGCAAACTGGGCTTCACCGATCAGACCGGTGGTTTCTGGAGTTTTCGGAATGTGAATGGTGATGAAGTCGGCTCGCTTCATCGCGTCTTCAAGGCTGACCAATTCGACACCCATTTGCTCGGCACGAGCTGGCGTCACATAGGGGTCATAGCCGATCAGGGTCGCACCAAATCCGCGCAGTCGCTCGGCAACAAGACTTCCGATTCGACCCAGACCGATGATTGCGATTGTCTTTTCATAAAGCTCAACACCCGTGAACTTCGAGCGCTTCCACTCGCCAGCCTTCAGCGAGGCGTTGGCATCTGGGATGAAGCGCGCAAGCGCGAAAATGTGACCGATGGCAAGCTCGGCTGCCGAGATCACGTTCGAGGTCGGTGCGTTCACGACCATCACACCCGCGGTAGTTGCCGCCTTGATGTCTACGTTGTCTAGGCCAACACCTGCACGAGCCACAACCTTGAGCTTCGGGGCCGCCGCGATCGCTTCGGCATCGACCTGGGTTGCCGAGCGAACGAGAATGGCGTCGGCGTTGCCGAGAGCCTTCAGCAGAACCGGGCGGTCGGTGCCGTCGACATTCACGATGTCGAAATCCGGGCCGAGAGCCTCAACGGTGGCCGGCGAAAGTTCTTCTGCGATCAAAACAACTGGCTTAGACAAGTTGTGTCCTTTTTTCTTTGGGATGTTCGGCTCAGGGAGCCCGATGGGATGCTGTGGGCTGCAACCTCGGAGCCTAAACATGAGTCTAAATCGGATGCGGCAACACGCGACTATTGACTATTTCAATAAATGTGAGTTATGTTTCAATAAATGAAACCAGAACGGCCAGCCTTATCTCCACTGCTGCGTAGCGATGCTCAGGGCATGATTTTGGCGCAACTTTTTATGAACCCGGACGATGGCTTCAGCATCAGCGACCTCGCCAGGTTTGCACGCACCAGCGTACCCACCGCCATGCGCGAGGTCGACAGGCTCCTAGACGCTCAACTCGTCACCGCAAAAACGTTTGGTCGATCTCGCCTCGTTCGAGTGAATCGAATGCACACCCTCTTCGATGCCATCAAGTTGATCGTTTCGCACTCGTATGGGCCTGCCGCTGTGCTTCCGGCAGCCCTTTATGGCATCGACGGTCTCGACAAGGCCTTCCTATTCGGGCCGTGGGCTGCTCGCCTAAAGCGAGAGGTTGGCCCCGAGCCGAGCGAGGTCGACCTACTTTTAGTCGGTTACGTGAATCGCATCGAGGCTGCTCGAGCAGCGGCTCGAGTCGAAGGCTATCTCGGTCGGGCGGTCAACGTGCAGTTTGTAAGTTCAGCCGAGTGGCAGAACGCAACCACCGACTTGACCCGCGACATCCAGTCGAAACCGATGGTCGAGCTCGAACTCGACTAAACGAAAAACCCCGCCACCGAAGTGACGGGGTCTCTCGCAATGAATTGAGACTAGCGAACGTATCTTTCGAAGTACTCACGGGGTTTCCTCGCGTTATCGATGACGGCCCAGAGCCAAAAAGGGAACCCCACAAAAAAATAAATAACATTGGCAAACAGCGCTATTCGCGGGTCGCCATCCTGGCCACGTAACACATCATTGAGCGTTGTGGAAATTACTGCTGCTTGCAAGTAAAGAGTTGCAAGCAGGGAAGGCACCGAGATGAAAAATTTAGCCTTGTTCTTGGCGAAGGTGTAGAGCCAGCCCCACGGACCAAGAAACACGGCCAGAACTACTGCCACAGTTTTCGATTTCACATAGGTTTGGCCGGTCCCAACCGAAAGGAGGTTCGTGGAGGATCCACATCTTGGGCAAACAATCGCCGTTTGTATCAGCCCGTTGCCGCAGGCGGAACAGAATTTGTCGTTGTAGATGTTTGCCATGCTTCCCATAAATCTGAAACGTTTTCCGCCATTATGTTACCGGTGCCGCCAACATCTGGTGAATACCCCCGCAAAAGTGACGCATCTTTTGGCCGTTCGGCCGTTACTTGCAATGCTCGCCCCTGCATGAATGGATCCCATCTCTTCATCACTCAACTTAGAACTCAGCGAGCCAACAAAACTCTTTGATTTCTTCGGTACCGCAACGTCAGTTTTTCTCGTGCTTTTTTTTATTTGCTTGTCACCATGCACTATCACTAAGTTTGTAAGGGTGACTTTGGGGACTCTCAAACAACACTCGGCATTTATAGCTAAGGGGACTTAGATGGCTAAGAAATCATCTTTCACTCAACCGCCAATTCCAGCGAAAATCGATTTCTGGGAAAGGCGGAAGATTGCGAAGCAGGGGCGGAAAGACGCCAAGAAAACTCAAGGGCTGAAAGACTTTTCCCGAACTCAAGCGGTGAATGCTTTCGAGTCGTGGGCGCAAGAGGGTGAAATTGCTCTAAACGATTGGCTGCTCCGTGTCACAGAACCCTACATCAAGGGCAATGAGAGAATCAACGCAGAAGCACTTCACTTGTGCGCGCGCATAAAGAAGGCCAAGGCTACACCAGCGACATCAGGGCGCCAGCAGGCGCGTGCCGCCGCTCGACTGGCTGCTCTGGAACAGGAAATGGCAGACCTCCGTGCCCAGTTCGCGGCGAACAGAGAAACCGGCTGGGCTCAGATTCGCCGAGCTGAAGAAACCAAGCCGCTTTGGCAAAACCACTTTAGGCAAAAGGCCGCAATCTATAACCGTGCGCGCGCGATGAAGCTCAAGCAGAACGTCGAGGCCGCCGCAGCAGAACTGCCAGTTTACAGAGACCATGATTTGGTTGAGTTGGAGCAGTTCGAGCGTGAATTTCCAATTGCCGATGGAGCTTGCTAGACGCAATGTTGGATCTTTTTTGGCGCAGGCGCATCCGAAAGCAGGCAAAATCCTTTTACCGCGGTTTGCCCAATCTTCCTGACGACATAGACGACAACCTATTTCTTACTCAGGCAGTTCAAGCGGCAGCGGTGGATAAAAGCCGCGGCGCTTTTGACGAATTCATGTTTTCTGAAGACGGCTACACCGACATGCCTTTTGAAGTTGCTGTAGATGATTTTCTTAACCTCCAAAAGACGCGCATCCCGGAGCGCGAATCTAGATCACTCCTAGAACTGGAGCTCGAAACCAAACACCTTGAAAAGGTGGCTGCCCACAAGAGATCCATGGTCGATTCGGCCCACAGAGAAGTGGATGAAACTAAGGCCCTCATCGAGCATGAAAAGAAAATCCTAAGCGGTCAACAAAAAGGCGAGGATGGCCTTGACTGGCGCGGAGAAGCCCCAGATGTGACTTCGAGGAGCCGACATCTATCACGCAGACTCCTTGAAATCATTGTTTTCCTTGTGGTTGCTGGAGTCGACTTCGTCGTCACGCTGGTTTCTCTTCAAGGTGTGGTTGGCAAAAATGAAGCTCAACTCTTCTTAGCTCCCGTAATTGGAGTTCAGATTCTATTCCCGCATCTTGCAGGGAAGGCGTTGGGGCGAGTTAGACGAAGCGGGACCAAGAAATCATTTGACAAATGGCTATTTGTTTCTGTGGCTGTCGCTTGGGTCCTCTATGCGATTGCTATGACACTACTTCGGTACAACGTATTGATTAGCTACTTCAGTAAAACAAACACTGAGGATACGCCTCTAATGAGGTTTGCAATACTGATGCTGAGCTTGTTCCTGCTTATCGGATTTGGTCTCTGGATCGGTATTCGTGCGATGAGAGACAACCCACACGAAACTCGTTACTCAAGACTCAAGTTCATTTTGAAGTCTAAACAAAACAAACTTGCTCGAAAAATTAGAGCGGCTGGCGCAAGCCAAGTTGCCGCGGAGAACTCCAAAAACCTGCTGGCCAAAAAGAGAGGTGCGTTCGGCAACCAGGTAAACCGATTCGATGTGTTGGGAACTAATACCAAGAGCACCTACCGGCGAGCACTTGTCAACGAAGTTGGCGACCCCGAGTTCACCACCAAGTACATCCCACTTGACGAAGGCACAAGAGCCTTGATTTTGAAAAAGGTGAAGTAAGTGAAAAAACATGCAGGTAAGATTTGGGGAATAGTCGTTTCGCTAGCACTATTGGCAGGAGTGTCATTTCTCCTCATTCCGTCTCCTAAATGCTCCCAACTTGTGGTGAAGGGTAGCGAAACCCCGCCCAACACTCAAGTGGCAGTTGTAGTCGCGCCCACATCAAGTTTTGTGGATTTCGATACCGTTCTGGATCAAACCGTGAACGATATCAAGCGTGACCTTGGCGCAGAACAGTCGGACGAAAATCTGGGGCTGACAGTAGGTAATGAGTTGACAACGATCGTTGCTGACGGGGCTCCTCAACTTATTACTAAAACTTCTGTGGACCCAATCAGCACGGATAACCCAGAAGACATTAGGCAAGCTCTTGACGGTGCCATGAAACCCCTTAACTCGGTCGCGGGATGCGCGGGTGGCGATCTGAAACTTGCAGAAGGCGGACTTAGCACAGTTGAAGAATCTGACCCTCTCCGTGCCCTCACCATTGCCTCTGACCAAATGTCAGAATCGGCAACCGAACACATCATCTACCTAATTGGCAACGGAATCCAAACAACCGGTGCAATCCGCATGCAAGACGAAGGAAGCTTTCCGAAAACAGACAAGATTGCGAAGAGCCTTGCAAAATCTTTGTGGAAACTAGGCGAACTACCCGAGGACCTGAAGGGTGCTGAAGTTCACCTTATCGGCGTCGGGCTCACCAACAAAGAATATGAGATCCCAGCCTCAGCGCGAAAATCCTTGATTGTCTTCTGGAAAGAAGTCATTCGATTATCGAACGGTTCACTCGCAGAGGCCGACATCGTTCCAAATCCCGGCGGAGGCGAACCGAGCAAAGCAGCCATCGCCATGTCCGCGGTGAAGGTTGAGGTGTGCCGACTCATCACTCTTCAAGAGAAAGATGGTTTCGTGTTCAAGCCTGACTCCGCTGTTTTCACAGACATTAAGAGGGTTGAAGCCGCCGCAAGAGAGATTGTTGAAATCTACCGAGAGAAAAACTGCTCGATGTCAATCACGGGGTATGCCGCTCCAGGAGTCGACAAGTCAACTTACCTAAGCAAGCGATCACAGATTGATAACAAGAACAGAAATTTGACTCTGGCTCGATCAAAAGCATTTGGTGAAATACTCAAGAACCTAGGTTTTACGGATTTCAGCTTCGGACAAGGTGGAACCTGCCCCGAATGGGAATCTACATTCGGCAGTGATGGGGCAGCGAACGAATCTAAACAGCGCGCATGCCGCCGTGTGGAAGTGTCGAACTAGCTCATGGCTAAACCAAGAAAGCAAGGCACTCGAACCTTTGGTTGGCTTCTGCGCCGCAAATCAAATACCAATGGCGTCTGGGGCATCCTGGCTAATGAAGATGCGATTCACATGTCGTCGAGCCGCATACTTAGGCTTCCCACGTGGGTGCTACCGGCAATCGGTGTAGCTGCGATTGCCACGATCATCGCGCTTTGCGTGTTTGTTGCAGGTCTCTACCAAGACAAGCCCAACGTGGCACAAGTGGTAGCAAAAGCTCGCGAGGCGACCTTTGAAGTTTCTTGCGGTAACGCCGCCGGCTCGGGAGTCGCAATCGACGTGCCTCTGCCAGATGGCTACAAAACAGCGGTTTTTAGCGCAGCACACATCTTTGCGGACTGCAGGGAAGAGTCAAAGGTGCAGATTGTCGCCGACGGAAAAACCTACGACGGCCTGCTCTATCGCAAGGACCCGCAGACGGCCTTCGACAGCAATGCCTCCGATACCGTCAACGACATCGCGCTGATTTACCTCAAATACGATCTTCCGAAGCTCCAAGCCGCTCCTGCTGCTGTTGCAGGCGACTGGGCAATCGTTGTGGGAAACCCATGGGATGAGATCAACTACTCAACATTTGGAATCATCACGACGGTGAACCACGACGAATACGCTACAGATGCCGCGATCAATCCTGGAAATTCTGGCGGTCCGATGCTCGATTCACAGGGTCGCGTACTGGGGCTGATCAGCTATCGGTCAATGCACTCTGAACGCGACATTGACAGCAGAAACAAATCAGATGTCATCGACGTCGACCCCGGCATGGGCTACGCCAAGCGCTTACGTTTGGCTTGTGACCACTTGTATTCGGGCATCATTGAGTGCCCGTTCCAGTACTAAAAGCGAGTGCTGCTTAGTTCGGCGAGACGGTCGATTCGCTTATCCATCGGAGGATGAGTCGAAAGCACGCGACTGAAAAAACCTCGCTTGAACGGGTACTCGAAATACATGGAGGCCGTAGCACGATTACGACGAACCGTCGGAACGTTGTAGGACTCGAGTTTGGCGAGTGCTGACATTAGTCCCTCTGGGTGACGCGTCATCAGTGATCCGCTCGCATCGGCGAGATATTCTCGTTGACGCGAGACTCCAGCCGTTACGAATGGCCCGGCCACGAAGGCTACGAGCCACGCAGCGATGCCAACGACAAGCAGAACAAGCGCAAGCGGGAAGAACAAGATTATTGCCGCGCCACTTCGAGACGACTTCCCTCCAAAAACACCAAAGGCAAACAAGAAACACGCCTGAGCAATAGCTGCGAAAGCCCCGATTAAGCCAAAAACAATCATCGTGACTCGAATGTCGTAGTTTTTGACATGTGACATTTCGTGAGCCATTACGCCTTCAAGCTCATACTTGTCTGTTGCTTTAAGCATGCCGGTTGTCGCGGCGACTAGGGCGTGATCCGGGTCTCGACCAGTTGCGAAAGCGTTCAGTGAATCATCTTCGATGACAAAAACGCGGGGCATCGGCATTCCTTGAGAAATAGCCAAATTCTCGACAGTGTGCCACAATCTAGGATTTTCATCTTTTGTGATTTCTTGGCCTCCGGCTAGCCCCATGGCCATTCGAGACGCATTGAAATATTGAACGAGCGTAAAGACGAAGACGAATCCTACAATCCACGCCGCCACCCACCAGTTGTCGAGTAGATAAGCGACATACAGTGCGATTCCCGTAAAAAACAAAATAAATGAAACGATGATGATTGTGGTGTTTCGCTTGTTTTTGGCTATCGCGCTATACATTCATACCCCAAGTCGCTAGATGTCTAGTCAAAGACTACCGAGAATACTGCTCGTAGTACTGTCTCGGTTTTCTCGCGTTATCGATGACCGCCCAGAGCCAAATTGGGAATCCAACAAAGAACTGAAATACCGAGAAGCCAGTCGTGCCGGAACACGAGTAGTAACAGTTCAGGTCATAAATTACTTGTGCAAAAATGCTGAGCCAGCGCAGAAGCTCCAGTGGCAAACTCACCCAGAACTTCACCTTGTTGTCTCGGTATGTGTAGAGCCAAGACCAGAACGATAGGAAAACCGCCAGCACAACAGCAGTTGTTTTTGACTTCGCCGGTCTCCAAGGATTTGGGTTGGAGACCACGGCCACGGGTGATCCACATCTTGGGCAAACAACCGCGGTTTGAATCAGCCCGTTGCCGCAGGCCGAACAGAATTTGTCGTTGTAGATGTTCGTCATGGTTCCCCTAAATCAAAATCTTTACTGCGACAATGCTACATTTTGCAATCGACATCCGCTCGACTAAACGAAAAACCCCGCCACCGAAGTGACGGGGTCTCTCGCAATAAGTTGAGACTAGCGAGCAGCCGATCCTTCGACGAAGTCGCCCTCGTTGTCCGACTTGCGCAGCCACGAGAACAGCTTGCGCAGTTCGCGGCCGACCTTCTCGATTGGGTGAGCCTCGCCCTTGGCGCGAAGCGCCAGGAACTCTGGTGCGCCAGCATCCTGGTCGGCGATGAAGCGGTTAGCGAAGGTGCCGTCCTGGATGTCGGTAAGCACGTCGCGCATGCGCTCCTTGACCTCTGGGCCAATGACGCGAGGGCCCGAGATGTAGTCGCCGTATTCGGCGGTGGTCGAAACCGACCAGCGCTGCTTGGCGATGCCACCCTCATACATGAGGTCGACGATGAGCTTGAGCTCGTGAAGCACCTCGAAGTAGGCAACCTCTGGCTGGTAACCAGCTTCGGTTAGGGTCTCGAAGCCATACATGATGAGCTGCGAAGCACCACCACAAAGAACGGCCTGCTCACCGAACAAGTCGGTTTCGGTCTCTTCGGTGAAGGTGGTCTTGATGGTTCCGGCGCGGGTTCCACCAATCGCCTTCGAGTAGCTCAGGGCCAGGTCGAATGCGCCGCCGGTTGCGTCCTGCTCGATGGCTACTAGGTTTGGCACACCCTTGCCGGCGAGGTACTCGCGGCGAACCAGGTGGCCTGGGCCCTTTGGAGCAACCAGAAACACGTCAACATCCGCTGGTGGCTTGATGAATCCATAACGGATCGAGAAGCCGTGGCCGAACACGAGTGCCTTGCCTGCGGTCAGGTTCGGTGCAATGTCCGAAGCATAGACGTGGCGCTGTGCTGGGTCTGGGGTGAGGATCATGATGACATCTGCCCAAGCAGCTGCCTCGGAAGGAGTTACGACCTTGAGGCCCTGCTCCTCGGCCACTGCCTTGCTCTTCGAGCCTGGCTGTAGACCAACGACCACGTCAACGCCCGAGTCCTTGAGGTTTAGCGAGTGTGCGTGACCCTGCGAGCCATAACCGATGACGGCAACCTTCTTGCCCTGAATGATCGCGAGGTCGGCATCCTTGTCATAAAAGATTTCTGCCACTTTGTGTTTCTCCTTGTTTATTGTTTTGCAACTGCTAACGGGGCGACGACGACCCGAAACTTACTTGAGTACCTTCTCGGTCATCGACTTTGAGCCACGGCCCATAGCCAACACGCCGGACTGCACCATTTCTTTGATGCCGAACGGTTCGAGAATCTTGACGAATGCGGCGCACTTGCTCGTATCGCCGGTCACTTCGATGATGACTGCATCGCTCACAACATCGATGACGCGAGCTCTAAACAAGGTTACCGCTTCAAGCACCTGCGAACGGGTGGTCGAATCGGTTTTTACCTTGATAAGCATGTGGTCACGCTGAACCGAATCCGGCTCGAGTTCGACCACCTTGATCACGTTGATGAGCTTGTTGAGCTGCTTGGTCACCTGCTCGAGCGGTGCGCCTTCGACGCTGACCACAACGGTGATACGGCTGAGGCCTTCCAACTCGGATGTGCCTACCGCAAGCGATTCGATGTTGAATCCTCGGCGGGCAAAGAGTCCGGCAACTCGAGTCAGCAAACCCGGTTTGTCTTCAACCAGAAGCGAAAGAACGTGCTTTGACATTTTTACTCTTCACCATCCCAAACCGGTGCGGCATCGCGCGCATACTGAACGGCGTCGTTTGAAACTCCGGCGGCAACCATCGGCCAAACCATCGCGTCGCGACCAACGATGAAGTCGATCACAACTGGTCGGTCATTGGTTTCGATGGCGAGCTTGATTGCGGCGTCGATTTCTTCTTCTTTTTCAACGCGGATGCCCAAGCAGCCATAAGCGTCTGCAAGTTTCACGAAGTCAGGCACCATGATGGTGTCGGTTCCGGTGTGCAGGTCGGTGTTCGAGTAACGCTCGTTGTAGAACAGGGTTTGCCACTGACGAACCATGCCGAGCGAAGAGTTGTTGATGATGGCAACCTTGATCGGAATGTTGTTGATGGTGCATGTGGCCAACTCTTGGTTGGTCATCTGGAAGCAGCCATCGCCGTCGATGGCCCAGACCAAGCGGTCGGGCTCGCCAACCTTGGCGCCCATCGCGGCAGGAACCGAGTAACCCATGGTTCCGGCTCCACCCGAGTTGAGCCAAGAGTTCGGGCGCTCGTAGTTGATGAACTGTGCCGACCACATCTGGTGCTGACCGACACCTGCGGCGTAGATTGCCTCTGGCCCGCTCAGTTCGCCGATGCGCTGAATCACGTGCTGGGGTGAAAGCTTGCCATCGGTTGGCTCGCTGTAGCCGAGTGGGTAGCGCTCACGCAGACCGTTGACGAACTGCCACCACTCGGCGATGTCTGGCTTCTTGCCCTTGAGCGTCGCGACGAGTTCGGCGTTCAACTCAGTGATTACCTCTTTGGCATCGCCAACGATTGGAACGTCGGCAAAACGAATCTTGCCGATTTCGGCTGGATCGATGTCGACGTGGATGACCTTGGCGTTCGGTGCGAACGACTTGGCGTCACCTGTCACACGGTCATCGAAGCGAGCGCCCAGCGTGATGAGCAGGTCTGCCTTTTGCAGTGCCGTAACCGCAGGAACGGTGCCGTGCATACCTGGCATGCCAAGGTGCTGCGGGTGTGAATCTGGGAATGCACCGCGAGCCATCAACGTGGTGGTCAGCGGAGCACCGATGGTTTCGGCGAGGGCAAGCAGCTCCTTGTGAGCGCTGGCGCGAATCACGCCACCACCGACATAAAGCACCGGCTTCTTACTTTCACGGATTAGCGCGGCAGCAGCCTGAATCTGCTTGCCGTGAGGCTTGGTTACCGGCTTGTAGCCCGGTAGGTCGATCTTCGGTGGCCAAACAAACTCGGCGGTCTTCACCTGAGCGTCTTTGGTGACGTCGACGAGAACTGGTCCGGGGCGGCCGGTGGTTGCGATCTGAACCGCCGAGGCGATGGCGCTCGGAATGTCTTCGGCGCGGCTGACCAAGAACGAATGCTTGGTGATCGGCATGGTGATACCGACGATGTCAGCCTCTTGGAACGCATCGGTGCCGATGAGTTGCGAGCCGACCTGTCCGGTGATGGCGAGTAGTGGTACCGAATCCATGTGTGCATCGGCGATAGCGGTAACCAGGTTCGTTGCACCTGGGCCAGAGGTTGCGATGCAAACACCGAGCTTGCCGGTTGCCGAGGCATAGCCTTCGGCCGCGTGACCAGCACCCTGTTCGTGGCGAACCAGAATGTGGCGAATCTTTTTCGAGTCCATTAGCGGGTCGTAGGTTGGAAGAATTGCTCCACCAGGCAGACCAAAAATGGTGTCGATACCAAGAAGCTCCAAGCTGCGAATAATCGCTTGGGCCCCGGTAAGAACCTCATTAGTCATTTGAGTACATCCTCGTTTGGGTAATAAACCAAAAAGTTTTGGAACGAATTAACCGCAGTACGCGCCTTCGGATGCCGAGTGCACGAGCTTCGAGTACTTCGCGAGAACACCGCGCGTATAACGCGGCGGCAGCGGAGCCCATCCTGCTTTTCGGGCTTCCAACTCTTCTGGCTCAACGAGTAGTTCGAGCGAACGAGCTGCGATGTCAACTCGAATCAAGTCTCCATCGCGCACCAGAGCAATTGGCCCACCATCGGTGGCTTCTGGTGCAATGTGGCCGATGCACAGGCCGGTTGTGCCGCCTGAGAATCTTCCGTCAGTCAATAGTAGAACATCCTTGCCCAAACCGGCACCCTTAATCGCACCGGTGATGGCGAGCATCTCGCGCATACCTGGTCCACCCTTAGGTCCTTCGTAGCGGATAACCACCACGTCGCCTGCGCCGATCTTGCCGTCGCTGAGAGCCTGCATCGCTGCAGCCTCGCGCTCGAAGACACGTGCTGGGCCGGTGAACGATTCGAGGTCGAAGCCTGCGGTCTTCACTACGGCACCCTCGGGAGCAAGAGTTCCCTTAAGGATGTTGATTCCACCGGTCTTGTGAATCGGGTTGTTCAGAGCCCGGATAATCTTGCCGTCTGGGTCTGGCGGGTTGATCCCGGCCAGGTTCTCTGCCACCGTCTTTCCGGTCACGGTGAGAGCATCGCCGTGGATTAGTCCCGCGTCGAGAAGAGCCTTCATCAGAACCGGAACGCCACCGACACGGTCGACGTCGTTCATCACGTAGCGGCCGAATGGCTTGAGGTCGCCCAGGTGGGGAACCTTGTCGGCAATGCGGTTGAAGTCGTCGAGGGTTAGGTCAACCTCGGCCTCGCGGGCAATGGCAAGAAGGTGAAGAACTGCGTTAGTCGAACCTCCGAAGGCCATGACCACGGCGATTGCGTTTTCGAAGGCCTTCTTGGTGAGAATCTGGCGAGCGGTGATGCCCTGAGCGATCAGGTTGACCACAGCCTCACCCGAGCGGTGCGCCCAGGAGTCGCGACGGCGGTCTGCCGAGGGTGGCGATGCCGAACCCGGAAGGCTCATGCCGAGAGCCTCGGCGGCCGAAGCCATGGTGTTAGCGGTGTACATACCGCCACAAGCGCCTTCGCCCGGGCAAATGGCTCGTTCGATGCGGTCGAGGTCTTCGAGCGACATCTTTCCGGCCTTGCAAGCACCCACTGCCTCGAAGGCGTCGATGATGGTGACTTCCTTTTCGGTCCCATCGGTGAGCTTGACCCAGCCCGGAGCGATCGAGCCGGCATACAAGAACACGGATGCGAGGTCGAGACGAGCGGCAGCCATGAGCATGCCGGGAAGAGACTTGTCGCAACCTGCCAACAGCACGGATCCGTCGAGGCGCTCGGCCTGCATCACGGTTTCTACGGAGTCAGCGATTACTTCACGTGAAACGAGTGAGAAGTGCATGCCCTCGTGACCCATCGAGATTCCGTCTGAAACGGAGATCGTGCCGAATTCGAGGGGGTAACCCTTTGCTGCATGCACGCCCTGCTTGGCCGCATCCGCGAGTCGATCGAGCGAGAGGTTGCACGGGGTGACTTCGTTCCAAGACGAAGCAACACCGATTTGGGGCTTCTCCCAGTCTTCATCCCCCATTCCGACTGCTCTAAGCATGCCGCGCGCTGCTGCGCGTTCGATGCCATCGGTTACGACGTGGCTGCGGGGTTTCATGTTGCTGGGCATAGGGTCAAGTCTAGTATTTGAGCATGGGAACTAGCAGGCACTATGTGGGCGGCGCACTCGTCGACCGAGACTTCGACCTCGAACTAGTTTCGGACTTTTCGAAGAAGAGGCACGCTGTCTGGTTTGATTTGGTAGACCCAACCGATGCAGACATAACGAAACTAGCCGAGGAACTCAACCTGCACGAACTAGCAGTTGAGGATTCCATCAAGGGGCGTCAACGTCCGAAACTCGATTACTACGAGTCGCACCTCTACATCACTCTTTACCAGGCGAAGTTTGACCGCGCCGCAGGCGAAATCGAACTCGCCGAAATCAGCATCTTCGTGACCAAATATTCGGTGGTCACCGTTCGACGCGGAACGGCGTTCGACATGGCGGCTGTCGAAAAACGCTGGGATGACTCTTCCGAGATGGCCGTCTACGGCACAGCATTCTTGCTGTGGGGCATCCTCGATGTTGTGATCGACGGTTATTTCGAAATCGTCCACCCACTGGATGAAGAGCTCGAAGCTCTCGAAGACATCATGTTTGCACCAACCCGCACCGACAACGTCATTCAGCGCCGCACCTACCAACTTCGCAAGTCGCTGGTTCAACTTCGTCGGGTAGCGGTGCCGATTCGCGAGGTAATCAACCCGCTGCTCAAACATAACGGCGACATCCTGCACAACGACATGATGCCCTACTACCAAGACCTGTATGACCACACCATGAGGGTGGCCGACTGGACCGAATCGCTGAGAGACCTCGTGACGACCCTTCTTGAAACTCACCTCACGATTCAGGGCAATCGACTCAACCAAATCATGAAGCAGGTGACATCGTGGGCTGCCATCATTGCGGTTCCAACTGCAATCACAGGCTTTTACGGTCAGAACATTCCCTACCCCGGCTATGACCAGCCTTGGGGTTTCTGGGTGTCGACCCTTTCGATTCTGGTCATCTCGGGCGGTCTTTACTGGGCGTTCAAGAAACGCGATTGGCTGTAAATTCAAACTGTGAAGCCCGCTGACACCACCAAGAACCCGACCGGGCTCGACCTTTATTTGAAGGCAGCCGAGAGTTCGGCATCCGTGGTGATTCGCAACTACTCAACCTCGTTCGGACTCGCCTCGAGACTGCTCGCTCAGCCCATCAGGCAGCACGTCGAAAACATTTATGCGCTGGTTCGTGTTGCTGACGAGATCGTGGATGGCGCTGCCGAAGAGGCCCGCGCCGAGGGCGGCACCGTTGCCCCAGCCAAGTCACTCGATGAGCTCGAGGCAGAAACATATCGGGCACTGAGCGAACACTTCAGCACGAACCTGGTCGTGCACGCTTTCGCGCACACCGCCAACACCACGGGATTCGGCAAGGAATTGATCGAGCCATTCTTTGCCTCCATGCGCATGGACCTCACCGAGTTTGAACACGACCCGGAAAGTTTCGAGCGTTACGTTTATGGCTCGGCCGAAGTCGTCGGGCTGATGTGTCTGCAGGCGTTTTTGGTCGACAAGAACTACACACCCGCCCAGAAGGAACAGATGGTGGCCGGCGCTCGTGCCCTCGGGGCGGCGTTCCAGAAGGTGAACTTCTTGAGGGACTTGAGTGCGGATTCGGACAAGCTCGGTCGCTCGTACTTTCCGGGCATCGTCCCTAGCGAGCTCACCGAAAAGCAGAAACGCGAACTAGTGGCCGACATCGAAAACGATTTGAAGGTTTCGGCGAGCGCGATGCCGTTGCTTCCTCGTGAGGCTCGTCGGGCAGTTGCCGCGGCGCACCTACTTTTTGAAGAACTGAACGTGAGAATCGGGAACACTCCGGCCGCGAAGGTGATTACAACTCGTATCAGCGTTCCGAGCAATCGCAAAGCGCTCATCCTCTTCAAAGCACTGATCGGAGTTCTTCCTAAATGACCCAAAAGCGCGCGGTAGTTATCGGCGGTGGCATCGGCGGACTCGCTACTGCCGCACTTCTAGCCAAGGCTGGCATGCAGGTGACTCTGCTCGAGGCCCGCGAACGAGTCGGTGGCCGCGCATACATCTGGGAAAAAGACGGCTTCAAGTTCGACATGGGTCCGTCTTGGTATCTAATGCCAGATGCCTTCGACCAGTTCTTCAAGTTGATGGGAACGACCGCGGATGCGGAACTCGAGCTCAAACGCCTCGACCCGATGTATCTGACGCTCAACGAGGGTTTCGACGAGGTGCTCACGGTGAGCGACGACCTCGAGAGCAACAAGAAGCTGTTCGACAAGATCGAACCTGGTGCCGGCAAGCGTCTGCAAGACTACGTCGATTCGGCTGAGGATGCATACAAACTTTCGATAAAGCACTTTCTCTATACAAACTTCGACGATGCCCGCTCGTTCGTTCACCCCGAGGTCATGGCACGCGCCGGTCGCTTCATCAAGCACCTGTTGACTCCGCTGAGCAAGTTCGCCGCTGGGCACGTTAGCGACAAACGCCTGCAGAAGATTTTGAACTTCCCGGCAGTGTTCCTGGGCGCATCCCCCTATGACACCCCGAGCATGTATCACTTGATGACCCACGTCGACATGAACGTCGGAGTCTTCTATCCGATGGGCGGTTTCTACACGATCATCGAGGCCGTCGAGCGACTCGCCAAGCAGCACGGCGTGAAGATACACACAAACTCGAAGGTCACCAGAATCGAAACCGTCGACGGACACGTGTCAGGCGTGCGGGTTGGCGAAGTTTTCTATGACGCGGATGTGGTTGTCGGCAACGCCGACCTGCACCACATCGAAACCCAGCTTTTGAACCCCGACGACCAAACCCTGCCCGAGAAGTGGTGGAAGGACAAGGTGCCGGGTCCGTCGGCGCTCCTTCTCTACTTAGGTGTGAAGGGCCGCATCCCCGAGCTTGACCACCACAACCTGCTCTATGCAGACGACTGGACTAAGAACTTCGACGAGGTGTTTCACAAAGCGGACGGCAAGCGCAAGGTTCCGAACCCTGCCTCGCTCTACGTGTGCGCACCGAGCGTGACCGACCCGAGCGTTGCGCCCGAGGGTTACGAAAACCTGTTTGTGCTCGTCCCGGTTGCAGCCGACCCGAGCATCGGAAAGGGTGGCATCAACGGTGCCGGCGATCCTCAGATCGAGGCCGAAGCCGACCGAATCATCCAGCAGATTGGCGACTGGTGCAAGATTCCAGACCTGGCAGAGCGCATCGTGGTTCGTCGTGTGATGGCTCCGCAAGACTTCGTGGATGAACTGAACGCCTGGTCTGGCACGGCACTTGGCATGGCGCACACGCTGATGCAGAGTGCTTTCTTCCGCCCGAAGAACTACAGCAAGAAGGTCAAGGGCCTCTATTACGCGGGACACCACAGCATCCCCGGCATCGGACTTCCGATGTGTCTGATTGGTGCAGAACTCGTATACAAGAAGCTCACCGGCGACCGTTCCGCCGGCCCAACCAAACACGAAATCAAGGCACTTCCCGACTCGGCCTGGAAAGGTCTGCGTTGAGTTTTGCCTACATCGGCATACTGACCTTTAGCCTCCTAGGTTTGGGCGCCATCGATTTTCGTTCACGATTCGCCTTGTTCGTCTATCCTCTTCGCACGGTTTTAACGCTCGTGCTCGGCATCCTGTTCTTTTTGGTCTGGGATGTGGTCGGAATCTCTCTCGGAATCTTCTTCAAAGGTCAGACCCAGCTTCTAACCGGAGTGATGCTCGCTCCCGAAGTGCCGCTTGAGGAAATCTTCTTTCTCGCAGTGCTGTGCTACACCACTCTGCTCACTTGGATTGGGTTGAGCCGGCGAATTGCCGCTCGAGGTGTGGCCGCGGATAAAGCCGAAAGCAGAGACGCCGAAGCAGGTGAACTCGGATGACCTACATTTTGTTGGCCGTCGCATTTTGTGTGGCGGGCTTCCTAATCACTTTTCTAATCGCACGTGCGAGCGTGAGCCGAGCAACCTGGTGGACGCTTGCGATTCTTTTAGCCGCCACCGTGATTGGCGACAACTTCATCGTCGCGACCGGCATAGTCGCATACGACCCGACGAAAATTCTCGGGGTTTTCATCGGGGTGGCACCTGTGGAAGACTTTGCCTATTCGCTCGTGGCTGCAACTTTGATTCCGGCGATCTGGACCGCACTAAAGAGAATCGAGAGGTGACGAGGTGAAGCTGCTGAATCAGTTGTTCTGGTCGTCTCGACCCATCTCGTGGATCAACACAGCTTTTCCGTTCGCCGCCGCCTATTTTCTGATCACAGGACGAGTCGACCTCGACCTGGTGCTCGGCACGCTGTTCTTTCTCATTCCTTACAACCTTCTGATGTATGGGGTGAACGATGTCTTCGACTACGAGAGCGACCTGCGCAACCCCCGAAAGGGTGGCATCGAAGGTGCGTTGCTGCACCCAAAGTGGCACAGGCCAACCCTCTTCTGGTCGTTCGGACTTTGCGTTCCATTTGTTGCCTACCTGTATGCGGTCGGTTCGGTCTCGGCAAACCTCTGGTTGACTCTCTTAGTTTTCACGGTCATCGCCTACAGTGCCAAAGGGCTTCGTTTCAAGGAGATTCCGTTCGTCGACTCGCTTACGTCGGCGAGCCACTTCGTCGGACCGATGATCTATGGCATCGCACTCGCGGGTGGCGACCTCTCGGCGACAAACGTGATTCTGTTCATCGCTTCGTTCACACTGTGGGGTGTGGCTTCACATGCATTTGGCGCAGTTCAAGACGTCAAGGCCGATCGTGAAGCAAACATTTCGAGCATCGCAACCGTGATTGGGGCTCGCGCCACTGCACGCTTCGCATTCGCCGCCTACCTGGCGGCAGCAATTCTCGTCGGGCTCAGTGGGTGGCCCTCAGGCCTAGCTGCAGTTGCGGCGCTCCCCTACCTGTGGATTGTCGGTCCGCACCTGAACATCACCGACGAAACTTGCGAGAGCGCAAACCGCGGTTGGAAGCAGTTCATCAAGCTGAACTACCTGGCCGGATTCATCGTGACCATGATTCTGATCTGGGTCGCGCTCACCCGCGCCTAGACATCGCGCTTAGTCCAAGCGATTAAATGCTTGGTCGAAAACTGGGATGAGCACTTCAAGCAACTCAGAGCGCGCGTGGGCTTGCGGTAGCGGTAGTGTTCGTGACCAGCCGGGCACACTCCGAGCCACGGTGCGTGCTCTTCGGCGATGATTACTCCCGTGAACTTTTCGTTTCGGTAGCCGAACTTCTTTGCCGCCGCCAACCAGGTTCGACCATGTCCAGCGCCCTTTCCGGCAGTGGCATGCCCGAGCTCGTGGGCTAAAACTTGCAGGCAATCATCCACGGGATGTAAATCGATGTAATAGCGCGACAGCGAAATGACTTTCGTCGAATAGTTGCAGAGCCCCGCCCTGCGTTTTGCAGAGTCAACCGAAAACGACCACCCTGGTTGCAAGAACTGTTGCAAGGCGCGACCACCTAACGCTGAAACGAACTGCAACTTAGTGATCGACATGCGCTGAAAACGCAATCGCTTTTCGGAATACTCTCGACTCTTTACAAATCCGACTGCAAGATATGCGCGGATCGCCCTTGGGTTGTCAATCAGCACCGAAAGGGTGACCTTGTCTAGAGCAAGCTCATCAAACGCATACTCGAGAGCCAGGGCAATCGCCTGACGGCCGAATCCCCTTGAAAAATAAGCCGGCCCGCGAAGAGCGATTCTCAGATTCATCTGATTCTTCTCATCGTCAAACTCGTTCAGCACGACTTCGCCGACGAAGTCACCTGATTCATTCAGGATTGCCCAATCTTTGCGGTTTGAGACAGCCGCTCGCGAGGCTAGCCAGTCGGCGATCTGCTGCCGATCAAACTTGGCAGTCGTGGCAGTGAGCCTTCGCCCTTCTTCGTCTCCGAGCATCTCAAGATAGGGCTCGAGATGGGCGGCTGACAGCGGGACAAGTTCGATTTGCTCGGCGCGATTCGGTGCAAAAACATCAAGGATGCGCATCCTCGCCCCTTCTCGCCAACCAACTAGACCAATCTAGCCGCCAGAGTTGTCAAGCCAGCGATGACCTGCCCTGATGCTGAGAGCTGAGTCTGAGCGAGCCTTGTTTCGCAAACGCTCGGCCTGAGCCCCGAAGTTAGCGGAGTTCGCGCATCCAGTTAGCTGCCGACTTTGTGCCCGACTTGAACTGCTCGAGTCGAATGGCCACAAGAACCAACAACGTAGCAACGAGAATCAGTGCGACCCACGGGAACCAGGACTGCCCACTCAGCTCTTTCCAAGCGAACGGCAGTGCGGCGAGCAAGACACCCACGGCACCCGGTCCGAAGAATCCACCGATCTGTCGGAACGCACCAATCACGAGAAGCACGAGCGACCCGCTCAGGACGATGCCGAAACGCACCCAGTCATCCTGCGCCCACTCAACCGAGCTCAGCGAGCTGAGAGTGTTGAACAACGCCGGGCCCAGCGCGATTGCCACCGGAATACCGATGTAAAGCACGGTGCGAGGGTTCCAACCACGGGCCTGAATGACCGCCTTCATGACGCCGTATGCAATCAGTGCGATGAAGATTGCCTTGGTCTCAAATCGAACCGTGTCGTTCGACACAACATCTTCGATTCGGTACCAAATATTTGGAAAGAGCGTCAGCACCAGGGGTACTGCGCCAGTAAGAGTCAGACCCAGGTTGCCCACGCGAATACCGACTACGAAAAGACCGATACCGAGAACCAGCAAGGCGAGCAGTCGGGTCAACTGAAGGCCGTCGAGCAACAGCACGTTTTCAGTGACGGTGAGCCACGAATACACAGTCGACGGAACCAGAACCGTGAGCGCCGGCAGAGCGATTGGAACCACCGTCACAAGACGCTCGGGCAGCAATTCAAGTCGTCGCGCGACCACTGTGGAGATAACCAAAGCAGCTGCAACAGGGACGGTGTTCAACTCGTAGCCCGCGAAGCCGGTGGCGTTGGTCAACAGGTCACCTGCGATCAGTCCCGAGATAACACCCGAAGCGTATCCGGCGATGAGAGCGAACCGACTCTTCTCAAGAACCGCATAAACCAGGGCTGTTGCGAACCACGCGAGAGTGAGAGTAATGCCCTGAGTCTTCAAGAGGTCGAGGTTTGACGAGTTGCCGACAACGACCTTGAGCGACACGAGCCAAGACAGTGCCGCGACCGCGAGTAGAGCACCGGGTAGGCGACTCTCGGCTTGAGCGAAGCGCATCCTCGAGGCAAAAACAACTGCTGCGCCGATAACGGTTGCGGTAGCCAGTTGGATCCACCCGTCGCTAGCAGGCGGGTTGGAGTTGAAGACCACCCCGACAACCGAGCCGATGCCGAAGACGATCGGAAGAGCCGCCCACCAACTTGATAGGTCGAGCTTGGAATCGGCCCGCTTGAACAACCAGGTGGCAAGCAAGAACACCAGAACACCGGCGAGGCTGAAGTATTCGGTGAGTTGAAGAGCACTGTCTTTTGTGAGCTGATGAACCACCAGCCCAACCGAGCCCAGAGCTAACACGAAGCCGTATAGGTTGGTGCGAAGTTCGCGCTTGATGAAGGTTTGAGCGAACTGCATAAGTGCGTGAACCGCCAAGAACACTGCGACCGACAAGAACGCTGCCGACCAGATGGCGTTCCATTGACGCTGCACGTCTTCTTGAGAGGCGTAGTCCAACAAATAACTGCCGTAGAGATTGGAACCGGTGACCGTGCCGATGGCCAGCAAGCCGAGCGTAAGGCCGACAATTGCGACACTTTGTGTGGCACGGGCCTCGGCAGATCCGGTCTCGAACCGCAGGCGGTAGCCGAGCTGAACCAGAACCAACAGCGAGTATGCCGCTACCGTCAGCCACACGTTTGTAAATAGGCGGATCTCGGGGGTCAGCGTGCTGTAGAGCACGGTGAAGATCGGCGTAGCGAAGGCTAGCACCGCAGAACCGACGGTCGCGGCTGGAAGACTGATCCAAGCGAATTCGACATCAGCCTTTCTGGCTGCCGCGGTGATTGCCTGGTGCAGAACGAAGGCGAGCAACATGGAAACCGGCACCAGAAGTTGGAACCACGCACTCATGAAGTCGTTCGACGATTGACCGAGAATCGCCGCTTGCAGCGCCATGACCGTTGAAAGTGCAAGCGCGTAGGTTGCGACGAACCATCCATAGCTCTTGAGCGAACGAGCGGTCAAGAAGTGCACCGCGGTGGATACTGCAAGCACCAAGGCGATGAGCCAAAGCGACTGGCGTTCGCCCAAAACTCCGGCTGCGGCTAGGAGCGCGCCGACGAGCGAGACGAGACCGACCATGCGCAGGTAGGTGGCATAAAACTCGCTCTCGGCGAAGTTCGACCGAAGGCGAAGCAGGATTGCACCGACACCCGCGATGAGCAACACGATCGTCGCCCAAAGAGAGTTTGAAAGTGCATCCGCGGCCTGAATCTCACTCAAGCGCTGGGCGGCGTATGCGGCCCACGCCACGATGTAAGATCCGATGGCGGCATATGTGAATACCGCGCTCTCGACTTTGCTGAATCGTCGTAGCACCAAAACCGCAACCACCGACAGGCCTATAAACGCGATCGGATTTAGAAGATGTGTGCTCGGGTAGAGGGTGACGGTCCAGGTTCCCGCAGACACTGCGAAAAGCGTGCCGAATGCGAGTGAAACCAGCACCTCGCTGATGAGGTTGCGCTTGGTGGTGTGGAAAACCGTGAGGGCAAAGGCCAAGAGCGAGAACAGCACCCAAGTAACTGGTTGCTCGGTGAGGCTTGCGGTGCCGGAGAGGGAAGCCAATCCGACCAGAATCCACACCAGCGCGACTCCCGAGAAGATTCGGGCCTGCTGCTCAGACATGGCTAGCTTGGTGCGTGCGGCCAAAACCCCAAGCACTGCTAGAGCAAGTGCGAATCCGAGAAGTATCCAGAGCTGTCCCGGGGCTTGCTCACCCAATCCGCCAACGGCTATGAGCCACCGTTGGGTAATGACCAGCGAGGTCAAAATTTGGGTTACGAGCAGTGTGAAGTTTGCAATCGGCGCACGTTCAGGAGACACTCTTGCGAACATCCTGTTGCTGGCCACAAACCACGCAACCAGTAGCACGACAGTGATCAAAGCAACTACGACTAGGTTGAGCGCTTCGTTATCGGCTACGTATTGCCCGACGTTGCCCTTGAACAACGGAAGCAGCGATGCCAAGTTTCCTGCAAACAGGGATGCGAGAGCGAGGGTTTGCAGTTTGGCGACCCATGCCTTCAGGAAGAGTGCCAGTGCAACTAGTGACAGCCAGATGGCTCCCGTGGTGGTCAGCTGGTCATTCCAAGGCGTGAGCGCGGCGAAGACCACCCAGACCTGTGCGGCGGCAACGATTGCAGCGAATGAGCTGGCCTCGTACTTCTCGGCAAGTTTTGCCGGCACGGAGAACAGCAAAGCGGCTCCAAGAATCGCGTCAGCGATTACCATCCAGACCGAAGGTGCATAGACATCCGAAGCCTTTTGAGCATTGATTAGCAGACCGACCAGAGCGAATCCGGTGACGTTGAACGCAACCTGCCAGGCCACGACCTTGATCCAGTGAACGACCGAGCCCGACACCGTAAACGGCCCACCACGGTGCTCGATGAAGATGGCCGCCGCGATCCAGAACAGGCCGACCAGCAAGAAGCTGAGCGGATCCGCCGCTACACCGATTGGCCAGAAGAACCCGCCACCCAACACGAATGAGACGGCTCCCTGAAGAATCTGGAAGCCAGCAAATGCCGCCAAGACACCAACGCAGATTCGGTAGATGAGTGTGAGAGCGTTCTGTTCGCGTTCGTGCAGTTCAACCTTGTAGGTGGCTTCTTGGGTCGCCTTGGCCTCTTCTTCGGTCGGTTGCTTTTTAGACTTCGACGAAGTTTCCTTGGGCTTTTCGGGGGCCGGGATGCGGGTGAGGCGGCCGACGGCAACCGTCAACAGCATCGCGAGGCTGAGCACCGTTGCACTCACTCCGAACTGCCACGAACCCTGCGCGAGCCATGCGTTTAGCGGGCTAGCCACGAAATAGAACAGCGAGATCGCGAAGGCGACCGGAGTGAATGCGAGCCAACCAAACACCTTGAAACGTCGTCCGAGCCATAGGCTGTAGCCGGCTGTCGCCAACCACACCAGCGGCATATAGACACTGCCGGCTTCCGTGGTGTTGGGCCAGAAACTATCGAGAAGTCCCTGCGCCCCTGCATAGGTCAAGCCGAGAACGATGAACCCGCTCGAAAGGGCTGCTAAGAAGTTGGAGATGATCACGAAGTACTTCTTCGACTTGATCGAGCCGAAAGCGGTCAAACCTACGAGGCTTACCAGAACCAAAGCCTTGAGCGGCAACCCAAACCAAGGCTGAGTCCAGGTCGTCGAGAAGAATATGGTCGCCGCGATCAGAGTCAACGCTGCGGCAACGGCCAACAGGGTTTGCTGCGGTGTCAACTTGGGCAGCTCGCGGCGCGGACGTGACGCTGCGGCACGAACCGGTGCGCCTGAAGTGACGGGAGTTGCTGGACGATTCGGGGCGCTCGAGGTGGCGGGAGTGGTCGCGCTAGTCGAAGGAGTCCAAACTGGTGCCGCGGCGGTCGTGGCCGGGGCCGAGCTTGCGGCAACCGAGTAGTCGGGGTCATAGGTTGGCCTCGCGGAACTCGCTGTAGCGACCGGTGCCGACGCAGGTCCGCCAGCGCGGTATTGGGCGTCCTGGGTTGCGGCAAAGTTCTCGATGATGCTCGCGCGGCGGTCGGCGTTTGCAAGGTCGCGGAGCGCATCCCTGTAGTTATTGAGTGTGGACTTGTTGTAGTGAATGCCGCAATCGCAGGTGACCCAATCGGAATGCTCGAAAAGGTATGAATCTAGCGTGTGGTCGCAAAGTGGCAAGGCATATTTGAAGATCGCCATGACCATCCCCTAACTAACTGGTGACACTTCAAAGTTTGCCGTGAAAAACGGGTCAAAACAGTGAATCAAGCCACGTTTTTTGGGGGACATCGGCTTGGTTTAGGGGACATGACGCTGACCGCGCCGCTGGTAAGGTTTTGCCTATGACCAAACGCAATCGCCCATGGGGTTATCAAGCGCCGATTCAGGCGAGCGATCCCGACTGGCAACTCGACCCGCAGACGGTCGCCGTTCGAGGCGGTTTGGCTCGCACCGGTTTTGGCGAGACCAGCGAAGCGATTTTCATGAACTCGGGGTTCACCTACGATTCGGCCGAGCAGGCCGCCGCGGCGTTCAAAGAAGAGGAAGACCACTTTCTTTATTCACGATTTGCAAACCCAACCGTTGCGATGTTCGAACAGAGACTCGCTGCCCTCGAGGGCGCAGAGGCAGCGTTCGCCACAGCAACCGGAATGGCCGCCATGTTCGCGTCGGTTGCCTGCCTAGTCAAGGCTGGCGATCGCGTGGTCGCTTCGGCCGCGATGTTCTCATCTTGCTATGTCGTTCTCACCGAGATTCTGCCCGGATGGGGCGTAGAAACCGTGCTCGTTGAAGCGAACGACGACGACGGTTGGCGCGAAGCGCTGAGCGTGCCAACCAAGGTCGTGTTCATCGAGAGTCCGAGCAACCCCCTGATGGCCATCACCGACATTCGATTCGTGAGCGACCTGGCCCACAAGGTTGGTGCAATGGTGATTGTCGATAATGTGATGGCCTCGCCCGTCTTGCAGCGCCCACTCGAACTTGGCGCAGACGTGGTTATGTATTCGACGACGAAACACATCGACGGTCAGGGTCGAGCCCTCGGTGGCGCGATTCTCGGTTCTCACGACTACATCAAGAACTCGGTGATCCCGTTCACGAGGCACACCGGTCCATCGATGAGTTCGTTCAACGCATGGGTGATGCTCAAGTCACTCGAAACTCTGAGCATGCGCGTCGAGCGCATGTGCGCATCCGCGTTGCAAATCGCAGAACACTTCGAAGGCCGCAAGGGTGTGCGCGCGGTGCACTACCCGTTTTTGAAGAGCCACGCGCAGCACGAGCTCGCGCAGTCACAGATGCTCGGTGGCGGAACCACCCTTGCGATCGAGTTTGATGCTCCGCAGGAGAAGGTTTTCGCATTGATGAATGCGCTTCAGGTGATCGACATTTCGAACAACCTCGGCGACTCTAAGTCGCTGATCACTCACCCGTCATCGACCACCCACCGACGCCTCGCACCAGAGGTTCAGGCCGAGATGGGAATCACCCCGTCGACGGTTCGACTTTCGGTCGGGCTCGAAGCTGTCGGCGACTTGATTCGCGACCTAGAGAACGCGTGCGATTCGCTCTAAACCCTCGGTGATGATTGCCTTGCTGGTTCCAAAGTTCAAGCGAGCCCATTTTTCATAAGCAGCACCGCCCATGTCGGGTCCTGGCACAAACGCGACTTTGGCATCCTCGTGAATTTGCTTCGTGGTGAGCGGCAAGTCGGTGATGTCGAGCCAGGCGAGGTAGCCCGCCTCGGGCAGCTCATAGCGTACCTGTGGCAAAAGCCGGGTCAACTCGCTGGCCAGGTGCCTTCGGTTGTCATCGAGCACCTTGAGAGTTGCGTCGAGCCATTCGACGCCCTCGCTATAGGCAGCAGCCATCGAAAATGCACCGAGGATGCTGGTACGCCAGTGCGTAGCCGGGGGAAGTTTTGCCACCTTGGCGGCCATGCTTGCGCTTTGAGTGAGCAGGAACGCCGCCTTGAGTCCGGCCAGGTTCCACGACTTGCTGCTGCTAGTGATGACTACGCCGGTTTGCTCGGCGGCATCGCCACAGGTCAGGTAAGGCACGAATTCACCATAGGTCAACGGTGCATGAATCTCGTCGCTGATCACTGTTGCATCGTAACGAGCGGCGAGTTCGGCAAGCGCGGTCAACTCTTGACGGTCGAACGCGCGGCCCACCGGGTTGTGCGGGTTGCAGAGCAAAAGCGTTAGGTGCCCCTGTGCGAATGCACGCTCGATTCCGCCGAGGTCGAGTCGCCATCCCTGTTCGGTGTGAGCAAGCGGCACGTCGAACGGTTCGATGTTGAGCTCTTTGAGCCACTCGAAGAAACCCGAATAAACGGGCGAAGTAATCACGACGCGCTCGCCGGGCCGCAGGTTGGCACGCAGATATTCGACCGTGGCAACGCCGACATCGGTGGCAAGTTTGAGCTGCGCTGGGTCGATGTTCCAGCCCCAGCGGGTGACCGCGAACTTTTCGAAGGCCGCGGCAACTTCGGGCACCGGGCCGAGATAACCGAGATCGGATTCGGTGACCATCCGCGCGAGCTGCGAGCGGATCGGTTCTGCGATTTCAAAGTCCATTTCGGCCACGTGCATCGGCAGCACATCCGCGCTGAATCGACGCCATTTGGACGAATGGCGCGAGTAGAGCAGATGAAGCTCGGGCGTGTGGGTTTTGAAGTCGGTCACCTATTTATTCTTCACGATTCTTGTCTAGGCTTTTGGCATGAGTCAAAAAACTAAGTTGAAAACTTTTTTGTGGTTTAGCGGCGGTCTCGATGAGGCTCTCGAGTTTTATCAGAAGACATTTGGTGACGTTGTGGTGCATTCGACCAATCGCCTGTCGCCAGACGGCCCACTCTTCACTGCCGACTTCAGCATCTTCGGTCACGACTTCATCGGCATGAACTGGGCAGGTGGCGACAAGTTCAACGACTCGATCTCGATGTCTCTAAACGTGGATGGGCAAGAGGAGGTTGATCGGCTCTGGAATGCCATCACCGCTGAAGGTCGTGAAGGTCAATGCGGCTGGTGCTATGACAAGTGGGGTTTGACCTGGCAGGTTTCGCCGATCCAAATGCGCGACTGGCTCGAAAACCCAGACCCCGAGGTTCGCGAATATGCCAACACTGCCCTTCGCGGCATGACCCGCATCGTTATCGACGAGTTGCACCGATAGGGAATGTCACGCCCTGACGCTGCGTTGTGTCAGGCATGAGTGAAAAACAACTTTCGGCTGGCGACAAAGCCCCCGCGTTCAAACTGACCAACCAAGACGGTATCGAGGTCGACTCGAGCAAGATTGCCGGCAAGGTAATCGTCTACTTCTACCCCGCCGCTTCAACCCCAGGATGCACCAAGCAGGCCTGTGACTTCAGAGACAACCTCGGCTCGCTCAAGAAGCTGGGTTTCACGGTGCTCGGAATCTAGCCAGACAAGCCCGCCAAGCTCAAGAAGTTTGTCGAAAAAGAAGGACTCAACTTCGAGTTGCTGAGCGACGAAAGCACGGATGTTCAGCAGGCGTTCGGCGTTTGGGGCAAGAAGAGCATGTATGGCAAGGAATACATGGGCACGATTCGCTCAACCTTCGTGATCGAAAACGGCAAGGTGCTGAAAGCTTTCTACAACGTAAAGGCTGCTGGCCACGTCGAGTTTCTGCGAGGCGAGCTAGGGCTCTAGCCACAGTTTTCGATAAATGTCCGAGGTGGTAGTTAGTCTCGGCCCATGAAAGCCACAGCTAGATTGGGGACATTTTGAAAAAGATTATCGCTTCGTTGATTGCGGCCGCAGTACTCACGATTGGATTGCCTGCACCTGCTGCATCGGCGGCTTGGGCGGACTGCAACTTTGTCATGTTCGACTACGCGGGCTGGCCAGGCTCGAGCAGCTATGACGACGGAAAAGCTATTGGGATTGCCAGATCAGGCAAGAACTTCGGCGATCACGCGACCGATGAGGCGTGCGCATCCATCGAAACGAAATACCGAGCAATCACCTCCGAGAGCCTCGCTAGCAAAGGCAAGCTGACCTGGTGGCTGGTTGGTCCCGAAGTCTCTGCCCAAGAACGGTGTCGCGTAGCCATCACAGTGAACGGGCTCGAGGTTGCGATACTGAATGCCGAACCCGCAAAACCGGAGGGCGGCTATACGCTCGTACAACTTGAATCGAGTCCAGAGCTGGAGCAAAAAGTCTCTGCAGCGCTGCACTTAGGCAAAAACGAAATCAGCGCTATTCCAGACTGTTCGACTTTGGATTTGCAAGACCTGCTTCTCACCTCAGAACTGGAGGTTCACCAAGACTCCTGGGGAGAGTTTGACGGTGTCAGCATCAACGATGGCGAAGAGTTCACAAATTCTCGCGACGTCAAACTCAACCTGTCTTTCTCGGGGATGGTGGCTCAGGTAGCGGTATCGAACGACGGGGGCTTCCCTAAGTCTCAAACTCAAATCTTTGACGTGGTGAACAACACAGTCGACTGGACACTAAAGGCGTCGACTCCGTTGCAGATGTCCAGAAAGGTCTATGTGCGCTATCGCGTCTACGACTACACAAATGACGGAGCTTTGGGCGCTTGGCAGAAGACAACCTACAGCGACGACATCATTCTCGACACCACGGCCCCGGTGATAACTAAGGCGTCAATCACAAACGTTTCACGCGGTTCTTACCGGTTGCTTGACCGGGTTGGACTAGCCCTCAGAAAGTTGAAGAGAGTGCAGTTATCAGCCCGTGATGACAAAACCGGGGTCTCGGAGTATCAGATCTCAACCTCCGCTAAGCCGACTGAGGCCGTTTCTGCCGGTTTTGGCCAGGCTACGGTGGTTGCGGTTTCGAAGTCTAGAAAGACCGTCTTTGTCAGAGCCAAAGACGGCGCTGGCAACTGGAGCGCATGGAAGTCGGTAGCGACGGACTAGTTAAGTGCCGAGTCGAGCTCGACCTGGATCTCGTCTGAAATCTGGGATGCGCTTCTCGGGTCTTCCGAACCGGGGTGTCCGCCGTCATAGGTGGCGTGAAGTGCGCGCGTAACAATCACTTCGAAGCCCGCCTCTTTTGCCGCAAGTGCGCTTGCACGCACACACATGTCGGACTGCAGTCCAATCATCTCGATCTCGGTGATGCCGGCCGACTTGAGCTCGGTGGCGAGTTCGGTGTTCTGCTCAAAAACGCTTGGCACCGACTTGCGCACAACACGCTCACCGTCTTGAGGTTCGAGAACAAGTTGCCAGCCGAAACGACCGGGAGCATCGTCCCACGGTTCTTCGCCATCGTTCTGAACCCAAATGATGCTCACGTCGCCCGCTGCACGCGTTGCCTCGACCTTGTTTGAGACCTTTGCTAGAAACTCGTCTGAGTTAGGAATCGGCCAGTCGCCCTTGAAGAAACAGTTTTGAACATCGATGACAAACAGTGCTTTAGACATGGATTCAGCCTAGGTGATAGCGTCGAGCCGTGAACTTGATTTTCGATTCGGTGGTGTTTGAGTGGCGCGGGCCGGCCCCGTTTTACTTCGCTCGAGTGACCGATGAGGTTGCCGCCGAAATCAAGCAAGTAGCCTCGATTGTAAGTTATGGCTGGGGTGTCATTCCGGCTTCGGTCACCATCGGAAAGACGACCTACACGACTTCGCTTTTCCCTAAGGATGGTGGCTACCTGGTGCCGCTGAAAGACGCCGTGCGCAAACCTGAAGTTCTCGCGGTTGACGACACGATCCGCATCCGATTGGAACTGGACGTCTAGGTTCTAGAGTTTGGCGAAAGCCAAGAAAGCTGCGACCGAGAACATCACAACAGCGATCAACGCATCGAGAATCTTCCAGAAAACTGGTTTGTTCATGAGCCCGGATGCGGCCTTAGCTCCGAAGCCGAGGCCATAGAACCAGATGACGCTAGCTGTCATAGCGCCGAAACCGAAAATCCATCGATTGTCGGCAAACTGATTGGCCACGCTTCCGACCAGAATCACTGTGTCGAGATAAACGTGGGGGTTGAGCAACGTGAAACCTAGCGTTGCCAAGACGATTTTCTTGGCGGATGCGGAGGCCGGCTCATCCGCCGACTCGAGTCGTTGAGTCTTGAAAACCGAGCGTAGCGACGCGATGCCAAACCACGTTAGATAGGCAACGCCGAACCAGCGAATGCCCTCCAACAGCCATGGCAAACCCGAGATGATTGCACCGAGGCCGGAAATTCCTGCTGCAATTAGAGTCGCGTCTGCGATCGCGCAAATGGTGACGACCAAGAAGACGTTTTGCCGTGCGAGCCCCTGGCGAATGACGAACGCGTTTTGAGCGCCGATTGCCATGATGAGCGAGAAGCCGACGAGAAGTCCGGGGATGAACGCGAGCACCGCAATAGCCTAACTGTCAAAAGAAAAAACCCAGCTCTCGTGAGAAGAAACTGGGTTTTCGTGCGCCCCCCGGGACTTGAACCCGGAACCCACTGATTAAGAGTCAGTTGCTCTGCCGATTGAGCTAGAGGCGCGTTTTGGGCTGAATGCCCGACTGGAACCTCGTTAACAATACAGATGCTGGCAAGTCTTTGGCAAGTCAGGAGCATCATGGAATGAGCCCAAAACACCATCGGCAACTAGGATGATGGGAGTGGGCTTTTGATGACACGGCATCACCCGCACAGATGAAGGGGAAAGTTTAATGTTGTCTAATTTCGCCAAACTGACCGTTGCCGGACTACTCATTGCAGGCCTAAGTGGATGCGCTCCTAGCGGGCCTCAGTCGTACGAAACGATAGATGACTTGGTGGGCGCATACGTTGCTGCAGGCCAAGACTGCGACTGGGAACAAAACGATGAAGTAGAGGGGTCGCTAGCTTCGGGCACCTGCAGTGACTCTTCGGTTTTGAGCCTCTGGCTCGACTCGGGCGACGCCCTAAACAGTGCCCAAAATCTAGCTGATTTTGCAGCAGACTACGACATCAAGGTAAAACTTCTCGTTGGCCCTAACTGGCTAATTAACGACCCTGATGTTGTTAACCTTCAGAAAGTCCTTGGCGGCCAAATAGTGAGCAACTAACTACAAGTCTGAACCATCGCCATCGGCGAACATACCTGCACAGTCGAGCGCAAAACCGATAGAGTTTGGATAACCGAGGCGGTGTAGCCAGGTAATCAAGGAGTCAAATGGAAGAGCTTCGCCTAGCCCAGGGTGATCATGCCCCCGGCTTCTCGTTGCCGAACCAGGATGATTTGACGGTTTCAAGCGGCTCGCTCGCTGGCAAAAAGGCGATCATCTACTTCTTCCCCGCCGCATCCACGCCCGGATGCACCAAGGAAGCGTGTGACTTTAACGACAACCTATCTGACCTAAACGGTGCTGGGTACGAGTTGATTGGAATCTCGCCAGACTCAACCTCGAAGCTAAAGCGATTCAAGGAGAGCCAAGAGCTTGACTTCGAATTGCTCAGTGACAGCGAACTGGTCGCACACAAAGCATGGGGATCGTTTGGCACCAAAAACCTTTATGGCCGAATTTACAAAGGCGTGATGCGCTCAACGATCGTTATCGACGAGAGCGGCAAGGTCGAACTCGCCCTTTACAACGTGAAGGCAACCGGTCACGTGCAGATGCTGAGAAGACTGCTCTCGATCTAGAGAGTGCGATTCATTAGTTCACCGACAGGCTTCGACAACAGCAGAACAATCACGAGCACGGCCGGGATAAACAGCCCGACGGCGAGCAGGGCATTCGCACCCACTCCAGTGGTCGAGCCGAAACCGATCGAAATCGGAACCATCTGAGCAAACATTGAGGCAGTTCGGGACGAGCGCTGCCCCTTGATTAGCCCGACACCGAGACTTACAAACCAGAGACCAGCGAAGATAGTGAAGGCGATCAACGCCACCAAAGTCGCCAAGAGTCGAGCCTGCCCAGTGATTGCACCGTAACCAAAATAGGCTGCTCCACCGAACAAAACCAGCGATTCAATAAACAGCACGGTTGCGGCGGCAAAAAGCTGCCAAGGCAGTGATTTAGTGCTCAAAATGGCTCATCCTTCGAATATTGGGTATTGCCAAAGCGCTTCGTCTGTGAAAACATTTCATTAGGAAAAGTTAGCCAAAAAGCGCTCTTCAAGCGTAAAACACCCACCAAGTGCGGATGTACGGCGAACCACCCAAGTGGCATCGAAGCCAAGCTTTATTTTTCGTTTCTACTACAACTGAAGGACTACGCATGGACATGCAGTGGCTGAACGAGGCTCGTTGCCTCACCGAAGACCCGGAACTTTTCTTTCCAGTAGGAAACACCGGACCCGCTGCAGAACAGATTGAACAGGCTAAGGCCGTTTGTCGCGAGTGCTCGGTTTCAAGTAACTGCCTCGAATATGCAATCAAGGAAAACCAAGACAGCGGTGTCTGGGGTGGACTGAGCGAGGATGAGCGCAAGTCGCTAAAGCGCAAATACGCGAGAGCTCGTCGCGCCGGCTAAAGCACAAGAATTCGAAGAGCCAGACCGAAAGGTCTGGCTCTTTTTTACTCACGCGATGTAAACCTAAAGCGGAATGTCGATGACGACTCGGGTGCCGCCCTCGGTTGGAGAGAACCAGCGGATGCTGCCGCGAAGCTCGCCCTCGATGAGTGTGCGAATGATCTGAGTGCCGAGGCCTTGGCCGACCTTTCCGTCAACCAGCCCCTTGCCGTTATCCGAGATGGTGATGCCCAGCTGCTTCGCCTTGCGCTCCGCGTTGATGTGAACCACACCACTGCGCTCGGCGAGTCCGTGTTCGACCGCGTTCGTCACGATTTCGGTTAGTGCAACTGCCAGCGGTGTGGCAATCTCACTCTTGAGCATGCCGAACTTTCCATCGATCAGGTTGCGCACCGAGGTTCCATGGCTCGAGGCGACCTCGGAGGCCAGCATCATCACTCGGTCGAACACCTCGTCGAAGTTCACATCCTGGTTTAGTCCGGTCGACAGCGTGTCGTGCACGAGTGCGATGGCAGAAACTCGACGCATCGCTTGCTCCAGTGACTCCTTTGCTTCGGCGCTTTCGGTACGGCGAGACTGGATGCGCAACAGCGAGGCAACCGTCTGCAAGTTGTTCTTGACGCGGTGGTGGATTTCACGGATGGTCGCATCCTTGGTAATCAGTTCACGCTCTTGACGGCGCAACTCGGTTACATCGCGGCAGAGGACGATGGCGCCGTAGCGCTCCCCGTTTCGGCGGAGCGGAATGGCTCGCACCGAAAGAGTCAAGTTCTTCGAGTCGAGGTCGGCGCGCCAAGGGGCTCGACCCGTTACGACGAGCGAGAGCGACTCATCCACGCGCATTTTGGTTTTGAGGGTCGAGGTGACCGATTCGCTGAGTGAGCGCCCGACGAGTTCACCGCTTACGCCCAGTCGGTTGAACGCCGACAGCGCGTTTGGCGAGGCGAATAGCACTTCGCCATCGACATCAAGCCGGATGAGACCGTCGTTGACGCGGGGTGCGCCTCGCTTTGGCCCGGTTGGATTTGAGAAGTCTGGGTAGGAGCCATCGGCAATCATTTCGAGCAGCGCTTGACCACAGTCTCGATAGTTGATCTGCAACTTCGAAGGTTCACGACCTTCGCTCACGTTGTTGTGAACGGTTACCACGGCAACCGGATTCGGAGTGATTTCTTGTGATTTAGTGCTCACGGGGCGGCGAATCGGCACTGCGGCAAGGCGAACCTGGATGCCCTCGAAGCTGTCTGGACCCTTTAGGTTTACGCTGCTACCGCTTGTGAACGCATCGCGGATGAGCGTCTCCCACTGCTTGCGGGGCGCCTCTCCGGAGATGTCGCGATAGAAGATAGTGGCAGCACTCGACGGACGGGCGTGGGCAGCGGCAACGAACTCACCGGCTGGATTTGGCACCCAGAGCACGAGGTCGGCAAAGAGCATGTCGGCAACAATCTGCCAGTCGGCTAGCAGCAGATGGAACCACTCGAGATCTTGCGAGGTGGTTGGCCCGTGCTTTTTGACGAGTTCGCTTAGTGTCGACACGATTCGAGTTTAGGGCGTGACTAGCCTCGAGGCGAAGGCGAGCATGGCATTCGAGAACTCGCCACGTTGCCGAATGGCCGAGGCGGTGCATCCCCGTTCGAGAGCGGCCGAGATCGTTTTGCGGTCGTAGGGCAAAGTAGCCGTGATGGATTCCTTGGTCAGCCGGTGAAACAACTCTCTGTGTGTGTCGGTGATGCCAGAAGTTCGAGGACGCCGATTCAATACGAAATCGATCGAAGCGTTGGGTCGCAAGCGCCTAACTTGACTCGCAACGCGCGCCAATCGGTCGATTCCTAGGATGTTCGAGTCGCCGACCACGACCAGCTGCCACCCTTCGCGAACCAAGAAACGCGTGATGAGGTCTGGTCCAGCGCGAGCGCTGCCCGAAGTCGGGGTTGACGCGATGTCTCCGGCGACATCGAAAACCACAAAGTCGAAATCGTGGGCGGCGGCGAGAACCCTCGGAAACAGTTCGAGTGACAACTCGGCCCAGCGCGCTGGGTTGCTCAGCCCCGCGATGAGAGCGAAACGATCGCGGCGAATCCAAACTAGATAGTCACCGAGGTCAACCGCTGGGTTGCGAGCTAGTGCAGCGAATAGTGTCGCCAAAGTGTGACCGCTCTGGTGAGCGCCGAGCATTAGTGCCAGCGACGGATTGAAGACGTCGCAATCGATGAGCAAAACGCGGCGGCCGAGTCTGTGCAGCGCATCCCCGAGATTTATAGCCACGGTGCTGCGGCCGGGTGCTCCCGATGGACCCCAAACCGTGATGACTTGAGGCATTGCGACTTGGGCTAGGGCGGAGACGCCGTGGTCTGGTTCGGCTTGAAGTTGATCGCGTTCGGCCTCGGCTTGGGGTTGACTATGTTCGGTCTCGGCTTGGCGCGGGTATTGCGAGGGTGGACCGAGTACCCCTGTGTAAGCCATATCAACCCGCATCGGGCGAAGCCACCAGAGTGAGAAAGTCTGAACGTGCCATAGAAGCCAAGACCTCCGACAAAAAGAGACGGTTGATCCCTAGTTCGACGACCTGGATGTTGCGACCAACTGACTCTTCATCGCGAATGTTTCGAATCCAGGTACCGGAGGCGATCAGTTGGGGTTCGCTGATCTGAGCCCCTGACAACAAGCGAGTGGCATAGAGATCACAACGAGAGCCGGGCATAAGGTTGGCGGCGAGCGGATTTTCGAATGTGACCGCTATCGATGCCAGTTCGAGGCTGCCCACCGAAGTGATTGCAGTATTGGGCACCAGCTCGCCAGCACCAATCGGTCGCACTGCGAACATGCCTTCAGATCGAGAGGCAACCGCAGAAGCATCGAGATAGGCGGTTGCTGAAGCTCCTAGTTCTGCGCCGACCAACTTGGTATTGTCAGCGCCCAACTTGTCGCCAGGCAAAAGTTGCTTGGTGGCCACGACAAACTCGGTGGCAGCCATCCCGGTTAGGTCGAAAGCAATCAAAAGCAGCCCGGCAAACAACCCGACCCCGAGGGCGATTTTGAGCATTTTTCGTTTTGGTTTTATTCGCGCTCGAAGATCTGTCATGCGATACACCTTTCGCAAGCGACTCTAAGGCGGGCTCGATTTCGGCGTTGGGTCTATCCACAACTCAGTCGCGAGCGCCCAGGGCCAGCCAATCCAGTGCGCTAACCGGGATGAGCGTCTCGCCCTCAGCCCCCGCAACCAGCAGCGCGTGCCGTGAGACATCACAAAGTTCAACCTCCTCGCCGAAGTTGGCGGCGGCCTCCGAGCCTGACGAGCGAGCGAGCCCGATGAGAATCTGCTCCCCCACCCATGCTCGAAGATAGTTAGCGAGCGAGTCCGCGGATTGGTTATCAGCGGCTGTCGGAGCGTTGGAAATAATGCCAACTTTCAACGTGGGCACCCTGCGCACAGCGCTCACGGCAGCGAGCGGAGCTAACCAGAGCGTCGGACCTATCAACTCTCGACCGGTCGAGCGAGCTTGCCCAAAAGCCAGACTTGAATCAACGGGCATGCCCACCACGAAGTTCTTGGCAACGAACCCCGGTTGCAGCAAGATTTTGCGACGGCGCTGGGTTATCTCGAGCCGCGATGTCGTGCCGAAGTTTGCCAAAGACCCGCCTCGCTCTTTGCGAGCGGAGGCGAAGAGCAACTGCGCTTCTAGGTCGGCAATCAGGGTCTCGAGTGACATGAACCAAGTATTGGCGGGTGCGACACCTTGAAAAAGTTATCCACAGCCTCGTTTCAAGGCGCGTTTTGCGAATAGTTTTTGAGAACTCTCACACCAAACAAACTAAAAAAGGGGGACAGAGAAATGAAAAACGATGTGTTTGAAGAACTAGAAGAAGACTTCGAAAATCTTCCAGATGCAACAGAGCAGTTGCGATTCTTGGCACCTGCTGTGGTGGAGGTCTTGGCTGGGGTCAGGGGGATCGAACAGCTAAGCAACATGTTGAGCGAAAACATTTACCTCAAGTTGCGCGATCGCGCGGCCCGCGCGGCTCGAGCCCGTTCAGAAAGCAAGCGTGAAGTTTCGCGACCAACCTTCGTGGTGAGCAACTTGCATCAGGAGAGCCACCGACCAGGCGTGATCCAGTCGGTGGTGTTGCTCAACTCGAGCATTCGCACCCGAGCCGTCGCGATTCGCCTGGAAAGTCGAAACCGCCGCTGGCTGGCAACGGCGGTTTCAATCCTTTAGCTGTTTGGGCGCTTGAAGAAAGAACTTCCTTGGCCGTTCGCCGGCGGGTTTTGCTGACCGCCGTTCGAATTCGGTTGCTGAGGGCGCGCTGCTGGTGCAGGAGGCTGAGGTGCTGCAACCTCGGCCTCTCCAGACTCGCTCGGTGAAGAATAGGTCAGCTCGACCTCGGGTTCTTCAACCGGTTGAACCTGCACTTCGATGTTGAACAGGTAGCCGGTGACTTCTTCTTTGATCGCACCCATCATCTGCTGGAACATGGTGTAGCCCTCGCGCTGGTATTCAACCAGCGGGTCGCGCTGTGCCATTGCACGCAGCCCGATGCCCTCCTTGAGGTAGTCCATCTCATAGAGGTGATCGCGCCACTTGCGGTCTACTACCGAAAGAACCACGCGACGCTCGAGTTCACGCATTGCCTCTTCACCGATTTGGCTCACACGAGCCTGGTATGCGACCTGTGCATCGCTCGCGATCTCATCGGCCAACCACGCCTTGGATAGCTTGGCTCGGTTGCCTGCCTCTTCGAGAACCTCATCGATGGTCAAACCGATTGGGTAAAGGTTGGCAAGTTCGGTCCATAGAGCCTGCAGATCCCAACTTCCGGACTGCTCGACGATGTGCTGATCGACGATTGCCTTGATTGCATCGTCACGGAAGTCGTCGACTCGCGATGCGATGTCGTCTCCGGCGAGGATGTGGCGGCGGTCGTCATAGATAGCCTCACGCTGGCGGTTCAAAACGTCGTCATACTTCAACACGTTCTTGCGAATCTCTGCGTTGCGACCCTCAACCTGCGACTGAGCGCTGGCGATCGCCGTGCTCACCCACTTGGATTCGATAGCCATTTCGTCGGGAACGGCCGGGTTGTTCATCATTCGCTGGGCGGCGTTGCTGTTGAACAGGCGCATTAGGTCGTCGGTAAGCGACAGGTAGAAGCGTGACTCGCCCTTGTCGCCCTGGCGTCCGGCACGACCGCGCAACTGGTTATCGATGCGACGCGACTCGTGACGCTCAGTGCCGAGCACATAGAGACCGCCCGCCTCAAGAACCTTCTCGGCTTCGGAGGCAACCTGCTCTTTGATGCTTGCAAAAGCGTCGTTCCAAGCGGCCTGATATTCCTCAGGCTGTTCTTCGGCGTTGAGGCCACGCTTTGCGAGAAGTTCCACGGTCAAAAACTCAGCGTTTCCACCGAGCATGATGTCGGTGCCTCGTCCGGCCATGTTAGTGGCAACGGTGACCGCACCCAGTCGACCGGCTTGAGCCACGATTGCGGCTTCTCGGGCGTGGTTCTTTGCGTTCAAAACCTCGTGCCGCACTCCGCGCTTGGCCAAAAGCTTGCTTAGATATTCGCTCTTCTCAACCGAAGTCGTTCCAACCAGGATGGGCTGGCCATTCTTGTGGCGTTCGGCGATGTCTTCGACCACCATGGCGAACTTGATCTCTTCGTTCTTATAAATCAAGTCGGACTGGTCGATGCGAACCATAGGACGGTTGGTCGGAATCGGAACCACACCGAGCTTATAGGTGCCCATGAATTCGGCAGCCTCGGTCTCGGCGGTACCGGTCATGCCGGCGAGCTTGGAGTAAAGACGGAAGTAGTTCTGCAGGGTCACAGTGGCAAGGGTCTGGTTTTCGGCCTTAACCTCGACACCCTCCTTGGCCTCGATCGCCTGGTGAATGCCTTCGTTGTAACGACGGCCCGGCAGGATGCGGCCGGTGTGTTCATCGACGATCAAGACTTCGCCATCCATGACGACGTAGTCTTTGTCGCGCTTGAAAAGAGCCTTGGCGCGAATGGAGTTGTTTAAGAACGAGATCAGCGGGGTGTTCGCAGTCTCATAAAGGTTTGAGATGCCGAGGTAATCTTCGACCTTTTCGATGCCTGGCTCAAGCACACCGATGGTGCGCTTCTTCTCGTCAACTTCATAGTCGATGACGGGCTGAAGGCGTTCTGCGATCTTGGCAAACTCGGCGAACCAGCGGTTTGCATCACCAGCAGCAGGTCCGGAGATGATCAGAGGGGTTCTGGCCTCGTCGATGAGAATCGAGTCGACCTCGTCGACGATCGCATAGAAGTGGCCACGCTGCACCAAGTCAGATGATTGCCAGGTCATGTTGTCGCGAAGGTAGTCAAAGCCAAACTCGTTGTTGGTTCCGTAGGTGATGTCGGCGAGGTATTCCTCGCGTCGTTCGGCAGGAGTCTGCCCGCCGAGGATGCAGCCGACACGCATTCCGAGAGCACGGAAGACACGACCCATAAGTTCGCTCTGGTAACTGGCTAGGAAGTCGTTGACTGTGACCACGTGCACGCCACGACCAGCGATGGCATTGAGATAAGCCGGAAGGGTTGCTACCAGGGTCTTTCCTTCACCGGTTTTCATTTCGGCGATGTTGCCGAGGTGAAGGGCAGCTCCACCCATGATCTGAACGTCGAAGTGTCGCATACCGAGAGTGCGAACCGAAGCTTCACGCACGGCAGCGAAGGCCTCTGGCAGCAGGTCATCGAGGGTTTCGCCGGCCGCATAGCGCTCGCGAAGCACAACTGTTTCGTTGCGAAGTTCTTCGTCGCTCAGAGCCTTGAACGAATCTTCAAGAGCGTTTACTGCAGCGGTGTAAGTCTTGAGGCGCTTGAGAACGCGACCCTCGCCGGCACGCAGCAACTTGTTGATAATCGATGCCAAAACATAGCTCCAAATCTTGAGATTGTGGTTCTAGTCAATCTTAGACGGGGCAGTGAATTGCCTAAACACTAAGCAGAAACTGTGGTTACGCCTAGGGAGTAACACTTGAGGGTGACCTGCTAGCGCTTGCGCTTGCCTTTGGTCTGCTTGTCAACATGCACCCTCAACAGCAACTCGGCATCGGCAGGGTGAACATCTAGCGCTTTGAAGTCGCTCGCACTCAACTCGGCTGCTCCTGGAACTGAATGGCGGCCACGGTGAACCTTGCGCTTGTCAGAAAGCCGACGAAGTTGTTCGAGGAGTTTGTCGAAAGCCACGTCGAATGCTGAAAACTTATCGGCAGCGGATGCGTGAGCCCGCAGCACGTCGGAGCCGGAATGTGCCACCAACTCGAGTTCGTCCTCAGGCCCCGAGTTGCGGGAGTGGTCGTGACGGGTGACCTTGACGAGCAGGTCTGCAGATTTGTGCACGAAATGTTCTATTTTGGGCGCTCGCTCGGCTACGTAATCTCGAAATCGATCCGAGACTATGAGGTTGTGGGCCGAAATTGTTACTTGCATCTTCTACCTCCATCTATGGCGATTGAGCCACTAAGCGCCGTTGCCTAGTGTGAGAAAGATACGCCTATTTTTCATTTTTCGCATCTTGCAGCAGGCGAGTCTCGGCAAACACGCAAAATCCCAGCACCTCAGCCCCTGCCTCGCCGATTGCACGGGCGGCTTCGACAAGGGTCGAGCCGGTGGTAACCACGTCGTCAATCAGGATGAACCGCGCGCTAGCAGAGTGCGGATGAAACACCATCGAGTTGCTCAGGTTTGCGTGGCGGCCGCCTTGCCCTAATCCGCGTTGGTCGTCTGGTTGACGAATGAAACTCAACCCAGTTTCGAGCTGCAACCCGGTGAGACGAGCCACCCGTCGAGCAAGCATTCGATTCAGATCGTATCCGCGTCGACGCAGCGATCTTTTGGAACTTGGCAGCGCCACCAATCGTGGCCAGAGGTTGCTCGGGGTTTGAAGCCATTGATCGCTGAAGCAAGACAGAATCGTGGCTCCCATCGGCCCGGCAACTTCGCCCAGAGCTGCAGTGCGGTTTGAGTCTTTGATGGCGCGAAGCAATAGCTCAATCGGCTCTTGCAACTCGAACACCGCGAACCCTGCCAGAGGGCCGCGACCAACCGAAAACGGTTTAGATTCAAACTTCGCACGACATTCCAGGCAGATGTGCGGCCCGAGCGTGCCACAGCAGATGCACGTTGTGGGGAGAACTGCATCGATTAGTTCGGCTAACGCTCGGGCCACGCCAAGAGTTTGCCCCATACTGACTGCCCGTGGAGCATCCGCCGAAAATTTGTGGATAAGTTCGCTTAGCGCAGGTTGGCGAGGTGAATTGCGCGAACGTCGGCGGCGACCTCGAGCCAGGTGTTGGACTTGTACTGATAAACCCGTCCGTCGTTTCGCAGAGCAAAGATGTTAGCGCCCGAGAAATTGGCAACGAAGTGTGTGCCTCCGGTGAGCGCGGGGTAGGTTCGGGTTTCGCCACCGATTAACTGCACTATTGGCATGGCACTTTCACCGTCGAGGTCGAGCAGCACGGCCAGGTTCACAGCGTCGACCCACGATAGCGATAGTGGGGCAAGCCCAAAGTTGTCGAGCTTGATGCCAGGGCCGAATTCAACTGGGCGACCCGAAATGTCTCGAACCACCGAGTGAAGCCAGACGCCTGGCGTTGAACCACCAAAGAGAATGGCGACCCTAGCGCCGTCTGGGCTCAAGGCAAATGCCTGCACGGGAGCTTTGGAGAGTGCCTCAGCAGAGATTCGATCAGAAGATGAAGATCCGAAGACTTTCCAGGTGGAGTTTTTGACCGAGGCGACCGACCAAAGATAACCAAGATTGTCGAACTGCGGTCCCACCAAGGATGCGCGCGAGTCGACGAGTTTTGGTGACTTGTCAAGCGCATCCAGGCTGATTCGGTAGATTCCGGTGCGCGAAAGTAGGCCGAGGCTCTTGCCGGTGGGGCTAAGGGCAAAGTCGCTCGAATCCTGCACCAGCGCGAGACCCGGCGATGTGAGCGAAACCATGCTCTGCTTGCCAATGCCGAAGATTCCCGCTTCGTCCAAGGTCACCGGTGTTGCCGAAAGCGCATTCGGGATGTTCGCTTTTAGCTCCGGAATCGTCTGGGGTGACTTGTTAATCGAGATTTCGACGCTGGTCACGCTCGGAATCTGCAGCAAGGTCGCTTTGATCTGAGCTTTAAAGAACTGACGCTGTTCGTCGGTGGCCTGGAAGGCTTCGTTGCTCAGGTCAACCGTGGCCACACCATCGACAACGGTTACCGAATCAATGTTAAGGGTCGTTCCAGCTGGAAAATCGCGGGCAAGTGCGGGTGACATCCAGCTCTGAGGTCCGACCAGCAACGCCTGGACGAGGTGGGTAGCGGTGGAGGTGCGCGAAGGGAACCAGCGAACGTCTGGCACGAGCGTGCGGTGCCCGTTGTCGAAGAAATAGAGCTGATAGGGCTTGAATAGCACGGTGAAATTTGGGCGAATCAGCACCGTAAGGTTCGGCGCTGAGCTTATGCGCCACTCTCCGTTTTGCTGCGACAGTTTGAAGTTGAGGTAACGCTTGGTGCCTTCAGGTTGGGCCTGATAGACTCCCTGCGAATCGATGGTCGCGCTCACCTTGATCTCGGCCACTGCCGTGCTCGAGTCGGTGAATGTAAACTGCGGGATGCCGTCTTGCACGAGAACCTCGTCGCTCGGTTGCCATTTCGGCTGGAAAGCCGGCGTGAGGTATGAACGGGCGACCGAGTAATCGTTCTGTGGTCCGTTGCCCGCACTCAAGAAACCACTCAAGATCTGCTGCTGAGAGTCTCCCTCGGATGGTGCCGAGGGAGAGTAGTAGAGAAACTCGGCTTCGGACTCGAGTTCGATGTTGGGGCCGACACCTATCGCGCCGGTGCGAGGCAGTTGCGCGCATCCGGTTAAAACGAGCGCGGCTGCGAGAATGGCGGCTAGGCGGAGAATCATTTGGTCACCTTCTTTGCCGAAGAAGCCTTTTTAGTTGCCAGCGGAAGTGGCGACTGGGTGAATAGAACACCTTGCTTTTTGGGCAGGGTCAGTCGGAAAGTAGAGCCTTCGTCAGGTGCGGCGGTCGCCTGAAGCCACCCGTTGTGAAGGTTGGTGTCTTCGGTGGCGATTGCGAGCCCAAGCCCGGTTCCACCCGTGGTGCGCTTTCGTGAAGGATCGGCCCGCCAGAAACGGTCGAACACTCGGTCGACCTCGGTGCGAGTCATACCCACGCCGTTATCGCTAACCGTGATGGCCACGGCGGTGTCGCTCTGTGCAACGGCGATTTCAACCGGCTTGCCTTCGCCGTGCTCGATTGCGTTGGAAAGCAAGTTGCGAAGCACTCGCTCGATTCTTCTGGAGTCGATTTCGGCCAAGACTTGACCCGATGGAATCTGCGTGACCAGGCGGCAGCCGTTGGCGGCGGCAAGAGGCTCGATGTGGCTAAGGGCCATGCCGACCACACCGTTGATGTCGGCCGTTTCGAACTCGGCGGTTACCGCACCGGCGTCATAGCGGGAGATTTCGAGAAGGTCGCTTAGCAACGCTTCGAATCTCGAAATCTGTGAAGACAGGGTCTCGAGCGAGCGAATGGCGTTTGCGGGCAACTCGTCGCGCTGCTGGTCCAGAATGGCGACCGAAAGCTTGATGGTCGTAAGAGGCGTGCGGAGTTCGTGAGACACATCAGAAACGAACCGCTGCTGCATCTTCGAAAGTCGGTTCAAAGCGCCGATCTGTCCTTGCAGGCTGGCGGCCATTGAGTTGAACGACTTCGCCAGGTTAGCGATGATGTCTTCACCCTTTACAGCCAGCCGCTTATCGAGCGCCCCCGCGGCCAGCTGCTCGGCGGCCTCAACGGCCACGCGAACCGGGGTAACCACGCGCATCGATACGAAGTATGCGACTCCACCGATGAGCATAATCAGTATGGCGCCACCGAAAACCAGGGTGCTCTGCACGAAGTCGAGGGTTTGCTGAGCGCTGACTAGGTCATAGACGAGGTAAAGCTCGTATGCACCGGCAATCGGCACCTCAATCTGCGCACCGACCACGACTGCTGGATGCTCACCGTTAATTACCGGTAGCGAGATGGGTTGATAGACCACCTTGCTCGGAGTTTGGCGGACCATCACCTTGAGGTCCTCGGGAATTATCGAAGTGTCTAGGTCGAGCGAAATCGGGCTCTGCAGAATCTGAGTCGTGGTCTGCCCCGGCGATCGCAACAATGCCACGCGACGTGGCTCAGAGGTTGTGCTGGACTCGAGTGTCGGCACGATCGAGTTCATAAGCGACTGAAGGCCCACCTCATCCGAGGCATTTGAAGCCGAGAAGGTGTTCTGCACATCGCTGACGGCACGAGACGAATCTTTGAGAATCTGGTCTAGGCGCGTGGTGTAGAGACCACTACCGATCGAATACGAGAGAAACCCACCCACGGCGACGAGCGCGACACCACTGAGCACCACGGTGGTGAAGGTGTAGCGAGCCTGCAGAGATCGCCGCAAATAGGCGATAAGCGCTCGCACCAGAGCGGTTGGTTTCAAACTAAGGATGCCCGGCCTTGTAGCCGACGCCACGCTCAGTTACGACGATCTTTGGATCTTCAGGGTCGTCTTCGATCTTCGAACGCAGACGCTGAACGTGAACGTTGACCAAACGGGTGTCGGCTTTGTATTGGTAGCCCCAAACCTTCTCGAGCAACATTTCGCGCGAGAAAACTTGCTTTGGCTTTTCCGCCAGGGTCTGGAGCAAGCTGAACTCGAGTGGTGTGAGTGAGATGCGCTCTCCGTCACGACGAACCTCGTGGCCAGCCACGTCGATCACGAGTGGGCCGATTTTGAGTTCGCCCGCATCCGTGGCGAACTGTATCGGACGAAGGCGCGCCTTGATTCGAGCCAGGAATTCGTTTGGCTCGAAGGGCTTCTTGACGTAGTCATCGGCACCCGCTTCGAGACCGGCGATGACGTCTTCCTGCTCAGTGAGAGCGGTCAGCATGATGATCGGCACACCCGAGGTTTCGCGAATGATTCGACAAACTTCGGTTCCGGTGCGCACCGGAAGCATTACATCAAGCAGCACTAAATCGGGCTGGTATTCGTCGAATATATCGATCGCCGAGCCGCCATCGAAGGCACCTGCGGTTTCATAGCCAGCGTTGCCGAGAAACTCCCTTAGCTGCTGGTTTAGCGGCTGCTCGTCCTCAACGACGAGAATCTTGTGTGCCATCTGCTCTCCGTTAGTACTTGTAGTGCTCTGGTTTGAAAGGGCCATTGGCATTTACGCCAATGTACTTAGCTTGTTCGCTCGACAATTCTGTCAATTCAACACCAAGTGCCGCTAGGTGCAACTTGGCTACCTTTTCGTCGAGTGGCTTTGGAAGCACATAGACGCCCAGCGGGTAGTCGGCTTGACGAGTGAAGAGTTCGATCTGGGCGAGAACCTGGTTGCTGAACGAGGTGCTCATCACGAAGCTGGGGTGGCCGGTTGCGTTGCCAAGGTTCATGAGTCGACCCTCCGAGAGAATCAACACCGAACGACCGTTTGGCAATCGCCACTCATGAACCTGCGGCTTGATTTCGACCTTCTCGACGCCTGGGATGAGCGCGATTCCCGCCATGTCGATCTCATCGTCGAAGTGCCCGATGTTGGCGACAATCGCGAGGTGCTTCATCTGCAGGATGTGCTCGGGGCGGATGATTGCGGTGTTTCCGGTTCCGGTGATGAAAATGTCGACCTTGTCGATCACACTCTCGAGTCTTGCCACCTGGTAGCCTTCCATGGCCGCCTGCAGAGCACAGATTGGGTCGACTTCGCTGACGATCACGCGACCGCCCTGACCCGCCATAGCCTCGGCAGCGCCCTTGCCCACGTCTCCGTAACCGGCAACCCATACGGTCTTGCCGCCGATGAGAACATCCGTGGCTCGGTTTAAGCCGTCTGGAAGCGAGTGGCGAATGCCATAACGGTTGTCGAACTTCGACTTGGTAACCGAGTCGTTGACGTTTATGCCAGGGAAGAGCAGTTGACCGTTCTTGAAGAACTCATAGAGACGGTGAACGCCGGTGGTGGTCTCTTCGGTGACTCCGATGATTTCGCCGGCAATCTTCGTAAAGCGATCTGGCCTCACCTGCAGGGACGAGCGAAGCAGCTCGAGAATGACGCCGTATTCGTGGCTGTCGTCGATTCCCTTTGGAGGAACCGAACCGGCAAGTTCGAACTCGCGACCCTTGTGCACCAGAAGGGTTGCGTCTCCACCGTCGTCGAGAATCATGTTTGGACCGATGTAGTCGGCTCCGGCCGAGGCAGCCTCAGCCGACCAGTCGAAGATGCGGTCGGTGCACCACCAGTACTCTTCGAGGGTCTCGCCCTTCCAGGCGAAAACAGGCACACCCTGGGGGTCGGTTGCCGAACCGTTCGGTCCGACGACGACCGCGGCGGCCGCTTCGTCCTGGGTGCTGAAGATGTTGCATGATGCCCAGCGAACCTGAGCACCGAGGGCAACGAGAGTCTCGATCAGCACAGCTGTCTGAATGGTCATGTGCAGGGAACCGGCGATGCGAGCGCCCTTGAGCGGTTGGGTGGGACCGAACTCTTCGCGCAGAGCCATGAGGCCTGGCATTTCGTTCTCGGCCAGACGCATCTGGTGGCGGCCGAACTCGGCGAGACCGAGATCGCGAACCTTGAATTCGAAGGCGGTAGCTGACTGCGACGAGGGTTGGATCATGTGTATATGTTACGACTGAATAACAGGCAAAACCTCAGCGATTATTTTTTGAAGTTGAGCCTCGGATGCGGCCTCGGCATTGAGCCTGAGCAGCGGCTCGGTATTCGAACTGCGCAGGTTGAACCACCACCAGTCAGGCTCGGATGTGTGGCTAACGGTGAGCCCATCAAACTCGTCGATTTGCCCCCTAGCCTCGAACACCGCCTTTACCCGGGTCAGCGCATCGGTGACGTCTGTGACCTCGAGGTTTATCTCTCCGGAACCGGGATAGGGCGGATACTCGGCCGCGAGGACACTTGCCGAAACAGCACTTTCGCCCAGCGATTTGATGAAGTGCATGGCCGCGAGCAGCCCGCTGTCGGCAAACCAGAAGTCGCGAAAGTAGTAGTGGGCCGAGTGCTCAGCTCCGAATACCGCGTTCTCTTCTAGCATCTGAGCCTTGATCAGCGAGTGGCCGACTTTGGTGCGGCTGGCCCGGGCACCCGACGCGAGAACCGTTTCGGTTACCATTCGCGAGGCGAGGTGCCCGACCAGAACAGTCACATCGGTCTCGCCCATCCCGCGAGCGCGTTCGATTTCGAGATTGGCTACGATCGCCGCAAGAGTCGATGGCGAAACCGGTTCACCCCGTTCGTCAACCACGAAGCAACGGTCGGCGTCTCCGTCGAAGGCCAACCCCATGTCTGCGCCCTGTTTGACCACGGTAGCCTGCAGGTCGTGCAAATTTTCTGGCACGAGCGGGTTCGCCTCGTGGTTTGGAAATGTTCCGTCGAGCTCGAAATAGAGGGGCAGAATCTCGATTGGCAGGGCAGCGAGACCGGCCGCCTCACCGAACACCGCGTGTGCCGTGTGACCGGCCATGCCGTTGGCTGCATCGATTACGACACGCAGTGGACGAATCGAACTCAGGTCAACCATCGAACGCAAGTAGGCCGAATAGTCGGCAAGCGAGTTGTAGTGACTGATCGAACCGGCGATGGATGCTGAAACGATGCCGTGCCTGAGATAGTCATCGGCACGATCACGGATGCTGGCAAGCCCAGTGTCGAGGCTGATAGAGCGGGCCTCAGAGCGAGTGAGCTTTATGCCGTTGTATCTCGCGGGGTTGTGGCTCGCGGTGAACATCGCGCTCGGCAGCCCGAGCGAACCTGAAACGAAGTAGGTCTGATCGGTGGCACAGAGCCCGAGTTGAATCACATTCGCTCCGCGGGCGGTAGCGCCGTTGGCGAATGCTTCGGCAAAACGCGGGGACGAGTCACGCATGTCGTGACCGATGACCAAGCTCTCGGACTCGAGTGCGAGTTCGTCGGCGAAGGCCGCGCCTAGTGCCTGCACCACATCCTCGGTTAGATCGATGTCGACCAAGCCACGGATGTCGTAGGCCTTGACCAGCGAATCCCAGTTTGTTGACACGGAGCCCCTAACGACTCGTCAAGACTATCGCCGAAGATGTTTAGATTGAACCGTGAGTGCAACCCCGAGAAGAGCCAGCACGCGTGACCGTCACGGTCGCGACCGCTACCGCGCTTCGTTGGTGTCGGAGCGCGTGGCTCGCAAGACCGGCATGTCACAGTTCGAGCAGATTGTGTCGAGCACTTGCGACTACATGCGGGCAGAGTGGCCGACCGAACTGAAGGGTCTCAACTGGGTCGTGGCCGATGCGCCAGCGCTGGAGCAAGGTGCCACCGAAGTGCCTCGTTTTGCGGTCAATCCCGCAACCATGACCATCACGATTTATCGGGTGCCGATCATACGGCTAACCCACAACCGCCGAACCGACTTCATGGACGAACGCATGCACATCGAGCAGTTCGTGTTCTCCGCAGTGGCCGAGCTGCTCGGTCGAGAGCCCTGGAACTAGCGAACCAGAACGCCGACTTCGCCACCGAGGTTGCGTTGCTCAAGCATCGGCACCACCGCAACTGCGTAGTCGACATCGATTACCACGGATGCGGCTACCGCTGACTCCCCCGCGAATCTCAACTTGGCACCCGGCTCGATCAAGAAGGTTTGGGTCGCCCCGGCTTTGATCGTGTGGGCCTTGGATGCGCCTCCAGCGCTGAGTGTGAAGGTCGCATCTGCGGTGCCCGAGTTGGCCACGGAAAGCTTTGAGATGCCAACCTTCGGCGCGATAAAGGTTCGCTCGCCGGCGGCTGGTTCTGCCGCCACCAGCCAGGCAAAGTCGGTGATTTGTTTAGAGGTGGTGCTGGTGCGGTTGAGTTTTGCCGCCGCGAGAACCGGCTTGCTGCTGTCGATGAAGATCGAGTAGTCACCGTCGGCAAGTCCCGGCACCTCGAGGTCGATCGTGCTCTTGGCTGGCACCTTCGCCTGAATCACGGTTCCGAAGGTCTGAGCGGTTGCGCCGATCACCTGAATCACGAGGGTCGCTTGACTAGAGCCAGGGTTGGTGACCCGCACCAGGTTCGTGAGGTCGGCATAGTCGCCACCGCCCGATTGCAGTTTGGCTGCATCCTTAGCGCCTCGAACAAAGAAGCCTGGAATCACGAGCGACTCGGTCGCTGTGCCGGTTGGCGCAATCAGGTCGGCACCTGCGGCCGCAGTGCCCCGAACGGTTTTTTGCTGAATCCAGCCAGCCACCGCTCCGCCGCGAGCCTTCACGTGCACCGAGAAGGTCGAGTTCTTGGCAGTTAGAGCGTTGAGCGGAATCACCACCGACTTGCGACTCGGCACGCTGATGCCGGTCAAACCAGGAATGCTCAGCACGCCGTTCGATGCAACCAACTCGAGTTCGACGGTCGAATCGATCGCGCTCGGGTTGTCGAGAATCAGAATCGCTTCGCGACCGGTTGTTGTGTCGCCACCGACAATCCAGAACTCGCTTTGAGGTCGTTGACAGGTGGCACCCATGAGGCCCTTCATGCGGTCGGTGGCCACTGCATCGAGCTGAATCACGTTGAGCAGGGCCGAACCCTGCGTGTTTGAACCAGCGGGCTCGGTGACTTCGAACGAAAACGGCTTTGAGATCGAAAAGTTGAGATCGCCGGGTGTATAGGTCACATTCGAGTCGCCGAAGCCCGAACCGGTCAGGGTCGCTCCCCCGTCGGCCGACCACGAGCCTTGAATTTCTGCGCTGCCGGTCTGCACTGGGTCGCCCAGACTGGTGCCGGTTTTGCCACCGCTGCGATAGGCGGGCCCTGGGCACACTAGTTGCAGGTCACGCGCCTTAACCGTTACTTGGTGCAGAGCAACCTCTTGGCCTATTTGAGCGCTGAAAGTCGGTGAATAGACCAAGCCAGCGGCAACTGCCGCGGTGGCGAGCAAAAACACGAGGATGCGGCGAATCATGCGACATCACCATCCGAGTCGATGAAAATCTCGGTTGGCTTCGACTTGCGTCGCTGCGCGGCTCCCGAAGGAATCGCGAGCAGCACGAATGCGAGAAGAATCGAGAGTTGAACAAGCTTGGTGATCGACCAAGGAGACTTGGCGTCATCGGGAGCAGGCGTGACCTCCACGTTCACACGCCAGAGCCGACCGAAGTCGGTGAGCCCGGCCGAATCTAGTTCGGCAACCGAATCGAGCGCGTTGGCTAGATCGTTGTTTGCACTCGTCTGCGTATTCGGAACCAGCACATAAGCAACGTGGCTGTCGCTTAGCGACCCAGTGAGGTTAGTTCCGTTTGCTGAAACCAAGTCGGCAACGAGCGAGGCGAGCTCGCCATAAGAGGAGGCATTGGCGTTGAGCCCAGCCAGCGCGTAGCGGTAAACGACGTTGGCATCTTCGAGTTGAGACCCCGAGATGGCAACCCAGCGAGCCACATAGCCACCGAAGGAACTCTCGATCACGAGAAGCTGAGTATTTTCGGTCTGCGACTGTGCCGATAACAACCAGGGAGTCACTCGGTCGTCGCGAAGTTGGTATTCGCGCGCGGTGGTGGCTGCGACGAAACCCATCGGAGCGAGCACCCCGAGCACAACCACGATCGCAACGGTGCGACGAACCCAAACCGCACTGTGTTCGACGAGCAGCGCGAGCAGCGCGAGACAGACCAGTGCAAATGCTCCGAGCAGCACCGAAGGTGAACCGCCGAGCCACTGCCGATCTGGCTCACCAAACGGGTTAGCAAACTGCAGCGAGGCGTGAACCGAGGCGAACGCCAGCAAACCGGCCGCGAAAAGTGTGAGTGCACCTGCCAAAACCCAGCGCTTGGTCAGCAGTGCAAACAGGGCAAGCACCGGAATCGCCAGATAGACCAACCCGAGGATGCTCGGCTGGAACAGCAACTCAAGCGGTGTGGCACCAGCAACGGCATCGGGCTGAGGAATGCCCGGGTCGGTAAGCAGTGCGAGGGGGTTAGCTTCGCCAACCGCTAAACGCCAGGCCAGCGGTGTGAACAGCGCGGCGACAGGCAGTGGAATCCAGAAGAGATAACCGAAACGGCGAATCCTGGTGAACGCGACAACGGCGAGGCCAACCAAGAGGGCGACCAGCAAAACCGGCGAGGATGCGCCAACCAGAGCCATGAGCAAACCGGCGACACCGACCCAAGACCATGTTTGCCGCATCGATCGTGCCGAACCGGATCGTCCCAGCCCCGCCGCACGTGCAATGGCGAACACCAACCACGGAAGTAGCACGAGGGCCACAACGGCAGGGATGCGAGCCTCGGACCGCGCGGCGACTAGAGCAGGCCAGAGTGCATAGCCCAGCCCGAAGACGGTGCGCATCCAGGTCTTTGGGGTAAGCAACGTGGCAACGCGATAGGCCGAAGCAAACGCCAACGCTGGGGCAACAAATAGCAAGACGGCAATCGAAAGCGAAGGCACCCACGCGGTGATAGAGGCGAGGGCCAACAGCACCCAGTTGAACGGGTCTGATGGCGCAATAAAGCCCTGGCCGATTGGCTGCCAAGAAGCTCCGGCTCGGGCAAACACCTCGAACCAGTCACTCGCGAGTGGAAGCGAACCGCCACCTACCGCTGCGACACCGGTTGGAAAATAGGCCCAGGATGCGGCCAGCAGAGCGAAAACCCAGAGCCACCCGCGGTCTTCGGTGAAGGTCTTGCCGGTTTCGGATGCGGCGAGCTCATGTTCGCCTCGTTCAAAGGCTTGCTGCATTTGTGCGGCGTCTTCGAGTTCGTTGCGCGAAAGGTTTGACGACCTCACCTGAGCCCAGGACGCGTTGAAGGCCTTACGGATTTCGCGAATGTTCGAGGCCTTCGCGCCCGTGCGACCGCGCATCCTTGCGACCACCGTGAAGAAACCCCAGAGACCCGCCGCGAGTTCGGCACCGATGCGATCGGGGCGTTTTTGAAAGAGCCGCCAGAAGACCCGCGTGACCGTAATCAGCGGAAGGAACAGCCAGTAAACCGCAGCTAGCCAAAGCGGTTCGAATGCGAATCTGAGGTGGATCGCCGCCTTTCGAACGGCAGTCTTGGGGCTGCCTCCGAGCCACCTGCGGGGACGCTTGCCCGCCAGCGCTAGTCCGGCGTGACGAATGCGTGCTTTGGGGGCAACGATCACGCGATAGCCGGCGAGCTTGACTCGCAACGAGAGGTCGTAGTCGGCGGCGAGCGGTGGAGCGACATCACTGAGCCCGCCGAGATCGGCGAGAACATCCGTGCGAATCAATGCACCAGCTGTGCCCACCGCCATGACGTCGGTGAGCGAATCGTGTTGCGACTGGTCGAGTTCATTGGCGTGCGGCGAGAGCGGGGTGCCGCCCGGAGAAAGGGTCAGGCCCAGCTGGAAGATGGTTCGTGGATCGTTCCAAGTCACCTGCTTCGGCCCGATAACCGCGGCGAGCGCATTGCGCTCTTCGGCAAGCAAGAGTTCTTTGAGGCAGTTGGGTTCGGGTGCCGAATCATCGTGCAGGAGCCAAAGCCAATGCTCGGGGTCGGCGGTCACCTGGCCAAGTTCGAACGGCGCTCGCAAAGCGGCTGAAAGAGGTCGATTCTTGCCCAGGTCGATTGTCTCTAGCCCGTGCTGTTTGGTAACCGTTTCGGTGACCCACTCCAAGGTCTGGCCGGATGTGTCGACCACGACAATCGAGTCGGGTGTTACGGATTGCTGGCCTAGAGCCTTGAGAGTTTGTTTCAGGTATTCGCCGTTGTCGTGGCTGACCACGACTGCGGTTACCTTGCGAGACATCTTTCGCCTAGCCCCTTGGCTTAGGCACGCTTCTTGAGCTTGCGACGCTCACGCTCTGAAAGCCCACCCCAGATTCCAAAGCGTTCGTCGTTGGCGAGAGCGTATTCGAGGCACTGCTGCTTTACGTCGCATCCCTGGCAGATGCGCTTGGCATCGCGGGTAGAGCCGCCCTTCTCGGGAAAGAAAGCCTCTGGGTCGGTCTGTGCACACACAGCGTCGGCCTGCCACGATAGTGGGTTGTTCTCTGGGTCGGAGTAAGCCTTTGCGACGCCGAGAAGAAGAGGATCGATGAACCAATCGTTTGGAACGCGGTTGGAACTCTCCATCGGTACTTTCCTAACTGGGCTGAAAGACACAGCGCCGTGCTAAAACTTCTTGCGTGTAATTACACCGATGTTATTCGGTTCCTGTCAAGTTGAAAAGGTCAAGATTCGATACCACCTTTAGGGTTCTCTTGAACCTATTTCCAGCCGGCAGTGCCCGCGGTAAGCGACTTTACTTGGTTATTGTTGAGCCATGACAGTTCTCGTTACCGGTGGTGCCGGCTACATCGGGTCGCACGTGGCCCGTTTGCTTCTCGAACGCGACTCGAAAGTGGTCATCGCCGACGACCTGAGCACTGGTCTTCCCTCGCGACTTACCAACGTCGAACACGCACAGCTCGATCTCGCCAGCCCGGATGCGGTGCAGCAACTTCGCTCGATCATCCAGGTTCATTCGATCGATTCGGTGATTCACCTTGCCGCTAGAAAGAAGGTTGGCGAATCGGTTGACCTGCCCGAATGGTATTACCAGCAGAACATCGGGGGCCTGGCGAACCTGTTGGAGGCCATGAAGGCCGAACAAGTGACTCGACTCGTATTCTCGTCGAGCGCGGCAACCTATGGAATGCCAGACGTAGCCGCTTGTCGCGAAGACATGATCTGCCAGCCGATCAACCCTTATGGCGAGACCAAGCTCGTCGGTGAGTGGCTAGCTCGCGCGGCCGCTCGCGCCTGGGGGCTTCGCGTTGTGAACCTTCGTTACTTCAACGTCGCGGGAGCCGGCTGGCCCGACCTGGCCGACACCGCCGTAGCCAACCTGATTCCAATCGCGTTTGCCGCACTAAAGGCAGGCAAGGCTCCCGTCGTTTTTGGCGACGACTACCCCACCGCCGATGGCAGTTGCGTTCGCGATTATGTTCACGTTCACGATTTGGCGGATGCGCACCTCTCGGCACTCGAATATCTCGAGCGCGACGACCGCAAGTTCGACACCTTCAACGTGGGAACCGGAGCTGGCTCGAGCGTTTTTGAAGTTCTTGCCGAAATCAAGCGAGTTACTGGCATTGCTTTCGATGAAGTCGTTGAGCCGCGCCGTGCCGGCGACCCACCCTCGCTCTGCGCCGACGTGAGCCGAATCAACACCGAACTCGGCTGGTATGCCAAGCAGGGTCTTTCGGAGATCGTCGAATCGGCCTGGGCTGCCATCAAATAGAGGTCTTCAATGGGTATGCCTGGCTGGTCAAAGCCTAGGCAGCGCTCCCGAGGTAGCCAGCACCTGAACCACTGATCGAATAGAAATTGGCATCGGCCGAAAGATAGGCAGCTTCACCGCGCCGCAAGACGAGCCGCTCGTCCAAGCTGTTTGAAATTGCCAACTCGCCCTCGACGCAAAGCAATAGCGACTCCCCCGGCAGACCAAAGTCGATGAGCAAGTTTGAACCACCAACCTGGATGCGGTGCAAGCTGAAATCGGTGGAACCGAAGTCATAGCGCTCGAGTCCCCGAAGCAGCACGGTGGGCTGCGAAGGAGCACAGTCGAGCGACTCTGAGGTGTCGAGCATCGCCATGAAGTCGGCGGCAGACACGTGCTTTTCGGTGAGTCCGCCGCGCAACACGTTGTCAGAACTGGTCATGGTTTCGATGGCGAGGCCTTCGAGATAGCAATGCGGCACTCCGGTGGCAACGAACAGCGCCTCACCCGGCGCGAGCTGTACTCGCTTCATCATCAGTGCGATGAGCACGCCTCGGTCGGTGCCAAAAATGCCAGTCAGACGAGAGATCAACGGCACATCGATGTGCCTCGCCGAACCGACCGCAAGCTCGCAGAGCTCTTCGAGCAGACCTAACTGAATGGCACTCGGGTTATCGCCAGCCAATATGTCCCCTACGAGCGCACGATGGCCGTCGGCTCCTCCGAGCAAGGTGGCATAACGTTTGAGCAGGCTCGCAGAAGCCTCAGAGACCAACTCCCCGAGTTCTGCCAGACGCGCTTCGATTTCGTGAGTCGGCAAGAACCCAACTAGCGCGTCGAACCGAGTCAGCGCCACCAAGGTCTCGCGCTTGGCGTGGTGGTCTCGAAAGTTGCGCGCCGAGTCATCGAGCTCAATGCCCATCGCGTTCTCGGCCTCAAAACCGGCGACCGCCTGCGGCTCGTTCGGGTGCAACTGAATCGAGAGCGGATAGTCGGCAGCCAAAAACTTCATCATGAACGAAAGCGGATGCCCGATGGTTTGGCTCAGTGCAAGGTCGGTTTCGGCATCCTTGGCTTCTGAACGAGGATGCGTGCCGAACCAGATTTCGGCCATCGGCCGCCCGGTTGCTTCGATCGCGAGGGCGTCTGGGATGAGCGTGCGCGAACCCCAGGAGTACTCCCTGGGCTGGTTGGTAAGTTTGACAAGCACGGCTTCACCTCGGCAATCAGCCTAGTTTGCCCGACCCTTGCGACAACCCGCAAGCGAGAGTTTTGTTGGCAAATCAACATAAACTAGCGAGGAAGCGAAGGGGACAGATGGATCCGATTACTCGGCCGATTCGCGTCATCTACGACACGAAATCCTGGGAGTATCGCAGCAAGACTTGGCTCGCCTACCTAGGCGTCTTCGGCCTAGCCTGCGGCGACACACTTCGCTACACCATCGGCTGGACCGGCATGGGAATCTGGTCGGGCGTGCTCTTTATTGCAACCCTGTGGATGCTCGCGCGCTCCCAACCGATGGAGACCATCAAACGCATCCCCTGGTCCATGATTGCCCTTTATGCGGCACTCCTGCTCAGCGCCGTGCTTTCAAACTACTGGCTCTTCAGCGTGGGGGCGGTGGTCGTCACGGCAATCACGGGAACCTTCGGGCTGTGGCTGGCCCACGCCTTCGACTGGCGGCACCTGCTGCGCATCTTCGCCAATGTCTCGCGATTCGTACTTGGCTCTTCGCTGCTCTTCGAGTTTTATGCCGCCGCCATCTTGCGCGGGCGCATCCTGCCGTTCTTCAAAAACTTCGAAGGCGACGTGGTTCCGGCCAAGGCCTATTACTGGACCCAGGGCAACCTTTTTAATGGCGACCGTATTCAGGGCATCGTGGGCAACGCGAACCTGCTCGCCTACGTCTCGATGATCGCCCTAATCGTGTTTGCGGTCGAATTCGCGATCATCGGAACCAGTCGTTGGATCAGCGTCGCCAGCCTCGCCTCGGCGGTGCTTTGCCTAGCGCTCAGTAAGTCGGTAGGCATCGGCTTCGCGGTCGCCGCGGTGCTTGTTTCGGCTGTCGTTTCGTTGGCCGCCGAGGGGCAGCCCAAGGAAGTGCGACATCGGTACTACCGAGTGGCTTGGATTGCAGCATCCGTGTTTGCAATCGCCGTCTGGCTGCTTCGTGGCGAAATCTTCACGGCTCTAGGCAAGTCGCCAGACATGACCGGCCGCACGATGATTTGGAAAAAGGTGCTCGGGTTGATTTGGGACCGCCCATTTCAGGGATACGGCTGGCTCAGCTATTGGATGCCGGGGGTCGAACCCTATGAGGGGCTCGTGGTCATCAATAAGGTGTCTTACTACCAAGCCCACAACGCGTTTCTCGACATGTGGCTTCAGGGCGGCATCCTGGCGCTTCTTATTTTCATCGTGATGCTCTTCATCACGTTTGTGAAGCTCTGGCAGTTAGCCGTGCGTCACACCAGTTCGCTTTATCTTTGGCCGATCCTGGTGTTCATAGGGCTCATCGTGCAGAACTTCACCGAGAGTCGCCTGCTGAGCGAGTTGGGTTGGGTGCTGCTAACGCTGTTCGTGATCAAGGTTCGCGACCCGCTCGAGATGCTAGAGCCCCTCGGGCGTTCGCCTAAAAGAGTTCGTTTGCTCTATCGAGGTCTTCGGCAAAATCGATCTCAACCGCGTAAAGATCGCTGATGTCGACCGCCTGGAACTTCAAACCGTCGCGCTCGATGGCTAGTTCGATTCCCCGCTCGAAGTAGTCGTTGTCGTCGACCTCTTCGAGTCGCTCGATCAGGGTTTGCTTGTCAGATGCACCGACGAAGTTGATGCCGACCGCTTCGCCCAGACCGCCAACCACCTGTTTCGATAGTTCGGCAATAAAGCCCGTGTCATCGAGCGTGTATTTGACTTCTTCATCGCTCACGCTCGAGTGATTGACCGCCACAAACGACTGCTCTGCCTGCATCAGCGGCATCACGCGGTTTAGCACTTGGTAGTCGAAGACCACATCGCCGTTTAGCCACAGCACTCCACCATCGCCGGATGCGCGCAGCGCCTTCAGCAGACTCTTCGAGGTGTTCGTGGTGTCATAGAACTCGTTGTAGACAAAGGTCGCCTCTGGAAAACGTTCGATGATTGCCTCGAGCTTGAAGCCCACCACGATCATGACTCGGTGACTGGCACCAAAGGCCTTGGCAAGGTTGTCGAACTGCTGCTTCATGATTGAACGACCGTCGCGAAGCTCGGTTAGTGGCTTCGGCAGCGGACGAGCAAGGCGCGTGCCCATTCCTGCGGCGAGAATCACAACTTGTTTCGACATGGCTTAAGTCTAGACACCGAGCCTAAGGAAGAACGATGGTGAGTTTCTGACCCACCTTGATCAGGTTGGCGCTGACCAAATTGTTTGCCTTGAGAAGCAAGTCAACCGTGGTCTTGAACTTGCTAGCGATTTTGCTTAAGGTGTCACCTGTAACGACCGTGTAGGTGGTGGGGGTAGTCGAGCCGCCGCCGGTTGATCCACCTCCAGTGGAGCCACCCGAATCGCCGCTGCCTCCCGAGGTTGAACCGCCTGTGGTCAAACTGGTCGGTGCAGCGGCACCGATCGGAACGCGCGCGAGAAGGTTTGCATCCGCCACGAAAGATTTGGTTAGCCCGGTTGCCAACTTGCGGTAGGCGGCAGCAGTGGCAATCGGTCGACGCTTGCCAGAGTCGATCAAGAAGTATTTGCGCGTTGTCTCGTCAAAAATAAAACGGCCGGCTACTTGGTTGGAGACCACAAACTTTTCGCACACGGCAGGTGTCAACTTGGTTGCACGCCCTGGGAAATGCACCGCATCCGCTGGTTCGATTTGCAGCGCGAGACCATTCACCGGCAGATAGGTCACGCCGTCGCAAACATATTTGAGCCCACTGAATGAATACTTTGTTTGATAGCCGACGAGGCTGGTTTCGTTCACCACTCGCGGCACGCCTAGAGAAATCGCGTCAAGAGCGTTCTGGTCAGGCATCCTCAATGCCCTGGTCCAACCGTTCACCAGATAGACCTGCCCAGAGGTCTTGGATTTCACCAGGGATGCCGGCGCAAGCACCGGCGTCGAGAGCGTGAGTTGGGCAAATGCCGGAGCAGTCAGGGTGATTGCCTGTTCTTGAGCCAGGTATTCCGACAAGCCTGCACGGTCTGCGGCACTCGGGGTGATTCTGGCCACCCCTGGAGTGACGTAATAGGTGCTTTTTTGGTCGGCAACTTTCGCGAGGGCCGGCGTTCCGATTGAACCCTCGATCGTCTCGATGAACGACAGGACTTTGGTCGATACCGTTGCGACTTCAGAGACAAACGGGGATGCTGCCGTGACACGCTGACGTCCGTCGGGAGTCAACACCCAGAAGTTCTCGAGTGAGTCTTTGACGAATGGACGAATGACCGTGGCCTTGTCGACTGCGCTTAGGCCAAGGGAGGAGAGCGTACCTCCCGACGCGGTGAACCATTTGGTGAAGTCGATCGCTTTTGCAGTCTCGGAGTCGAGCTCATAAAACTCGTCGCTGACATAGACACCTAACGCGCCCGTGCTTCGGTTGGTCACCAGCGAGCCGGATGTAGCGATTGGCTTGCCCCAGATCAGGCCCGAAAGTTGAGAGACCGAAACGTTGGACGGAATCGGAAGGCTGATTCCCTCTGCCTCGACAGATGCGTCGTCGAGAATCTCACGAACTTGCCCCTCGTCGACGTAATACCAATCTTCGGCGGCACCCTTGACCAGGCGAGTCAGGGGCCCGTCGAGTGGCAAAGCCTGCAACTGCGACGAGGTGAGAGTGATGGCTTTGGCGCAATCCAATCCGAAGTCGGCTGCGAGCGCACAGCTGCTGATCGAATAGCGTTTGCCGCCGGCAATCAGGTATTTCTGTTGGTTGGCAGCCTTGACGATCGGCGTGAACTCTCCGCCATCCTGGAAAGAATCGAGGTATGGCTGCGAGACAGTGCCGAGCGGTCCGAGTGGCTCGAGCGAAGGCAGAATGCTCGGATCGGTGATCTTATATTTCTTCTCGTCGACTATCAGATAGGTGTCGGAGTCAGCGCTCTTGAGCAAGAAGCCTCCGGCGATTGGGCTACCGAACCAGTCGGAGAAGAAGCGCCAGAAGTTGCGGTTTCCGTATGCGCTGCAGTTGTCACCCGTGCCATAGAGGTTCTTTAGTGCCGCTTCGTTCGGGGTATAAGGCGTGTAGTAGTAGAGCGCTGCGGTTGCCTGGCTCTTGAGCATGAAGGTCTTCGACCCGCACTTCACCGAACGATTGTCGTCTGGGTAGTACTTCACCGAGATGTTGGTGCCGACCTTGAGATAAGTGAAAGAACCGCGAGGGTCACCGTACCACTGCAACTGTCCCGCGCCGCGATAGAGCTGGTTGAACAAACCGGTGATGGTCGAACCCTTGCCGCAAATCTCCGGCTTGCTGTCTGGGCAGCCATAACCGAGTGCCGCTCGATACATGTATTCGGTCGGATTTGGAGCTTGAACCAGCCCCTGTTCCTTTTGCAGAATCACCAGAAGCACACGCGGGTTGATCTTGCAAGCGTTTGCCACGTCGAAGATGATCTGGGCAGCGCTCTGATCGGTCTTGGCGGGCAACGGATCGCAACGTCCGGATTCGCCAGCCTTGGCCTGCGTATCCATGCGGTAATTCTTCAGACAGGCCGGGCCACTAGCCGCCGCACGACAATTTGGATTTTTGGCATCGAGAAATCTTTGAATCTCAGCAACCGTCATCGTGCCGAAGTCATAGAAAACACTGTCGGAAATGATCAGACCGGGGTCGAACATGCTCCCGTTGAGCGCGGATGCTGGCGGTTCTGGCTCGATCGCAACAATACCAATCAGAGCCAACAGCAGGGATGCTGCAGCTCCTATGACGCGTCGGACCAGCTTTGACATGTCGCTATGGAATCGTAATCTGGTCGCTAGCGGTGCCGGCGTAGTCGGTGGAATCGTAAGTCACAGTGAAATCGGCTGGACCGCTGGCAAATCCAGTGATGGCGAGGTTTAGCGGGTAGCACTGGGTGTCGGTGACGTTGCTCTCGGCTTTGGCGGTGAACGAGCGAGAGACGGCGCCCTGGGTGACCTTGAGTGTGCAGAATCCGCCGTCTTCTGAGATGTCGGCGACCTCGGCGATGACGTTGATCATGCCCGAGCCGGAGTCCACCGAGGTTTGCAGAATGCGAACCACGGCTTTTGCCTGTGGCTTTCTGGTCGGAGTCGGTGTGACGGTCGGCTCGGTGGTTGGGGTGACCGTTTCGGTCGGTGTGGCCGTTGGTTCATCCGTTGGCGGAGTCGTTTGCCCCCAGTTGGGATAAAAGATGTCACAGCCGCTCAGGCTGAACGTGGCTGCAATGATGGCCGCAGCGGCTAAAAACCTTCTCATGGATGGTCCTCTCAGGCTTCGCACGAACCGGCAAGGCCCTTTAAGCCTAACTTTTTGGACCCAAAAATCAGTTAGGACGATGCTGGGAATTGCCCCAGACTCGCTCAACCACTCGCCTTGCGGCGAATCCGTCTTCGAGGTGATCGAACTTGGCCTGCCAAGCACGATATTTGGCGGCGTATTCGCCCGAGATGCGGTCTATGTTCGGCAGGGCTGCGGTGAGCTCATCCGCGGTTTTGAAGATAGGTCCAGGAACCTCTGCCTCATAGTCGAGGTAGAAGCCGCGCTCGGCACGGTAGCGCTCGAGGTCGGGGGCCAGGAACAGAATCGGCTTTCCGGTGACCGTGTAGTCGAACATCACCGAGGAATAGTCGGTGACGAGAATGTCTGCGGCGAGATAGAGGTCGGTAACATCGGGATACTTGGTCACGTCGATCGCACGTCCCGAGACCTTTTCGTTGTGTGCTGCGTGAGTGTTGTGGTGACCGCGAAACAGCAGCGTGAAACCCTCGGGCAGCTCTGCGTTGGGGTCAAAGAAGTTGACGGTGTCCCAGTTGCCGGTCGCTGTTCGGTTGAACTCCCGCCAAGTTGGCGCATAGAGCACGAGCTGTTCGGTCGGGTCGGTCACGCCTAGTTTTGCACGAATGAGTTGGCGTTGCACATCCGTGGTTTTGCTGAGTCGATCGTTGCGTGGATAGCCGGTGACCAGTTGCTCACCGGTGTAGCCGAAGATGCCTGGAAAGCGTTCGGCGCAGAATCCGTTTGGCGCAATCAGGTAGTCCCAGGCTTTCGCCTCGCGGTCCATTGTCTGCTGATAGAGCGCGCTGAACTGGTCGACGCCCACGTCGCGCCCGAGCCGCTTCAGCGGGGTTCCGTGCCAGGTTTGCAGGTAGACCTGACCGGGCACCTTGCGAAAATACCAAGGGAAGTTCGAGTTATTCACCAGGTATTTGCTGGTTGCTAGCGCTTCAAACCAAGCGCGGGATGCCCAAATCAAGCCGATCGAACCATCGGGTGCTTCGACCCCCGGCTTCACCGACCAATAAAAGGTGAGGTCGGGTCGCACCGACTTCAGGTAGCGAAAAATCTCGTATGGGCTGTCGCCGATTACCTTGCCTTCGAACGCCTCAAACAGCACGGCGTTCGGGTTGATCGGCTTAACTCCAGGACGATATGCAAGCTTGCGCAGATAGAGCACGCCTCGGCGACGGATGCCGCCCAGCAGGCGACTCGGGTTCAGGTAGTTTTTCCAGCTCACGAGCGGGCTCCGACTCGACTTCGGTCGATGGTCGAACCGGCACCGAGGGTGAGCCCCCGCCAAAACCCGGCACCCCATGAGAAGTGGATTGCGGGAAGAACGAAAAGCACTGCAGCCCTAGCCTTGAGCGGAAGGTTGCTCGCGGTCGCGGCAAGGAAGGCAACCCCAGAAAGGTAGGCAGCCAGGGGCAAGATGCCCAGCAGGTCACCGGTGGCCAGAAAGACCAGCCCTAGCAGGGTCACCAAAACCATCACCGGTGGCGCAAAGTAACGCTTCGATGCCCTCGCGAAGTCGCGCCTAGTGAGATCGCCTCGCCAAACACCTGTCGACCAGAACTGCTTGACCAGTGCCCCAAACCGGCCGCGTGGCCAGTAGGTGACTTTCAGCTCGGGACTGAACCAGACGAGCCCCCCGGTCGCCTTGATGCGCTGGGCGAGATCCCAGTCTTCGCCTCGGATGATCGACTCGTCATAGCCGCCGACCCGAGTCAGCGCATCCTTGCGAAAGATGCCGAGATAGGCAGACTCGGCTTCGCCAGCTTTGCCACCGACGTGATAGCTAGCGCCGCCCACACCAAAGCGACTCGTGTAGGCCCAGGCCACCGCCGTTTGAAGTGCGCTCGTGCCAGCGGCAGCCATGATGCCGCCGAGTTCGTCGGCTCCGGTCTCAATCAAGATCTCGGCACCACGCTTGAGATAACCGGCGGCCAGTTCGCTATGCGCATCCACGCGGACGATCACGTTGTGCTTGGCTTGGCGAATACACTCGTTGAGCCCAATCGTGGTTTTGCCTGCCGGGTTGGCAACCAGACGGATGCGGGAATCACGGGCCGCCAACCGTGCAGCAACTTCGTCGGTGCGGTCGGTCGAGGGGCCTAGGGCCAGCAGGATCTCGATGTCGTTTGGGTAATCCTGAGCCAAGATCGACTCGACCGAAGCCTCGAGGTGTGCCTCCTCGTTAAGCACCGGAAGCATCACGCTGATGGGTGGGTGCTTGGGTTGCGCCGCCATGGCTAGTCGTCGATCGTTTTGACGCCGGTGTATTCGTTGTAGGCGTTGCAGACCTCACGAGGATCGCCGTCCATGCGAAGAACGCCCTTCTCGAGCCAGATAACTCGGCTGCAGGTATCGAGAATCGATTTCATGCTGTGGCTCACGAGAAACACGGTGCCGGCGTTATCGCGCATCTCGCGCATCCTCGCTTCACTGCGCTTGCGGAACTGCTGGTCACCTACCGAAAGCGCTTCGTCGATGATCAGAATGTCGTGGCTGCGGCTGGCGGCGATGGCAAAACGAAGACGTGCCGACATACCCGAAGAGTAAGTGCGCATCGGCAGATCGATGAACTCCTCGAGCCCGGCGAACTCGGTGATTGCCGGTGCAAGCTCTTCGGTTTCTTTCTTGCTGTAACCCATGGCGAGACCGCCGAGCAGGATGTTCTTTTCACCCGAGAGCGAAGGCATCAACACCGCACCCACACCGAGTAGCACCGGACGAGCCGAGGCATAGACCGCACCGTTTGCGGGCTGAGTGAGTCCGGCTACCGCACGCAGCAAGCTCGACTTGCCAGATCCGTTGGTGCCGATGATGCCGATTGTTTCACCCTTGTATACGGTGAAAGAAACGTTCTTGACCGCGTGCACCTGGCGCAGCTGACCGCGGCTGCCCTTCTTGGTGACGCCGTTGTATTTAGTGGCCTTCTTGCCAGAGGCATAGACCTGGTAAATGATGTCGACACCGTCGACCACGACGACAGGCTGGCGGTCTTCGGTGGCCTGCGTCACAGCTGGGTTCAGATCAGTCATCTCGGCCATACACCTCCTCGGCCTTCCAGAAGAAGACGATGCCGAAGATCGGCAGCAAGACAGCCCAGCCGATGCAGAGCAGCCAGAGTTCGAGGCTTGGCACATAACCCTGGATGAGCAATCCGCGAGCTAGTTCGATGAAGTCATAAAACGGATTGAACTTGAACACGGCAAAAACCGCGGGCCACTGGCCGAGCACCTTGTCGACGCTGAAGAACACGCCGCTGACATAGAACGAAATGCGAATGAAAAACGGGATGAGTTTGCCAAGGTCTCGCAACTGAGCGTTGAGACGAGCAGCGACGAGCGCGAGGCCGAAACTGAACGATGTCATCAGCAGCACGAGCACCGGCAGCAAGAGCCAGTTCCAAGTGATCGGGTTTCCGGTGATCAAAATCGTGATCAGCAAAAGCACGATTTGTGGCCAAAGATTGATCACGTATTGGATGACCGTTGACAGAGGGAGCAACGCGCGAGGGAAGGTCAGACTTTTGACGAGGCCGGAGTTGCCGGTGATGCTCGAGGCTCCAGATTGGAAACATCCAGTCATGAACGAGAATAGGAAAACTCCTGTGAAAAGGAATGACAGGAAATTTTCGGGTCGACTGTCACCGAGAATCAGTCCGAAGATCAGCCCGTAGGTGCCGGCCTGAATGGTTGGCAGAAGGATGTTCCACCATCCGCCGAGTCGGGTGCGAGCGTTCGAAGCCTCGTTGGTAAAAGTCGAGAGCATCCAAGCAAAGCCTCGGCGTTGCCATACCTCGGCGATGTATTTAAAAAATGGAGGCCGAGCGCCGATGCGCTTCAGACCATGCGTAGCCGCAAACTCCGCAAGGCTCACTGGTTCCTCCGATGTTTTCAAACCGAAACCTGGTTCTAAGAAAGTTTACCTTTGGCGATAAAGGTTCTAACGGCGTTGTGAATCTTGTCGTAGTCGGGACGGTCTGGCTCAAAGCCGTTTTTCGGCACCAGACCGAGCGACTTGATGCCGGACTTCTTAGCTTTGGTCGCGAGATCAACATAGACCGAGAGCATTCCAACTGGGATGTCGGTCATTACGAGTTCCTTTGACGCCGAGGCGATCTGCTCAAAGCGAGACAAGACGTTGGCAGGATCCATCTGCTTCAGAATCGCCTTCTGAATCTCTGCCTGACGAGCCATGCGGTCGTAGTCGCTGGTCAAATGACGCGAGCGCCCATACCAAAGCGCGTGGTAACCGTCGAGATGCTGGGGCTCGGGGCTGGCGCGCAACCATTCGCGTGCATCCGAGGCGTCGTCGCGTTGACCTCCGATTGGCAGGTCCTGCTTAATCACGATGTCGATGCCACCGAGGGCATCAATAAGTCGCGAGAACTCGCTCATGTCGATTTGAACGTAGGACTGGATCTTTAGCCCGGTGACGCCTTCGACCGCATCCCTGGTTGCCTCGATGCCGGGGTTGCTGCCGTTCTTGACCGCGTCTGGATATAGGTCTTGATGGTTGTCCATCGTGTCTTTATAGATCGCGTTAATGAGGCAGTCGACGCCACATGACCAGCCTTGAGGATAGACGCTCCAGAGCGGAGAGTCAGCCGAGAACGGAACTCGTTGCAGATTGCGCGGGATGCTGATGGTGACCGTCTTGCCAGTGGCAGCTTCGATGCTCACCACCGAGATCGAGTCGGGGCGCACGCCGAACCGGTCGCTCCCAGCATCCGAGCCAAGCAGCATGATGTTGTATCGGCCGTCGACCGGAGCCGTGTAGCCCTGCTGGTTGAAAATCGAACCGATTGCCCCGGTGCCGGCACCGACAAAGCTTCCGGCCGAGCTGATGCCATAGGTGCCTAGCGACGCGACGAGCACAAAGGCCCCGAGCGCGATCCACTTGTCGCGGTCGAAGAGTCGGCCGAGCTGCGCGAGGCGAAGCGCGTCGACGGCCAGCACCAAGAAGATGATCGCGTAGAGAATCAGTGACCACGAGATGACCGTGCCGACGAAAGGCAGTGTCACCAACCAGATGACCCAACCTTTGTTGATCAACCCTAGGAGCCCGAGAAAAGCGACCAGAACCCAGACCGTTAGCGTTGTGCGCAGGCCGAAACGGGCCAGTTTGCGATTGCCACCAACCAGCTGAGCGAGACCCGGAACGATGAGGGTGAACACGAGCAACCACCAAGCGCGAGTGCGCAGTTTTTCGGGCGTTGCCCGATCTACGTTGCGAAAAGGACTCGTGCTTTGCGCGCTCGTCCTCGGTGGAATGGAACTCACAGTTGCGACTTCAGCTTTTCGTTCTTCTCGGCAACCTGGTCTTTGAGCGATTCGCCGAAAGCGGCGAGTTTGGCTGACAACTTGTCGTCGAAAGCACCGAGGATTCGTGCCGCAAGAATGCCGGCATTCTTGGCCCCACCGATCGAAACGGTCGCAACCGGGATGCCTGCCGGCATCTGAACGATAGACAGAAGTGAGTCGAGACCATCGAGTTTGGCGAGCGGAACCGGAACGCCAATCACCGGAAGAGTAGTTACCGATGCGAGCATGCCTGGTAGGTGAGCCGCGCCACCGGCACCGGCGATGATGACCTTGATGCCTCGTCCGGCTGCGGCCTTGCCCCATTCGATCATGCGTTCTGGAGTGCGGTGAGCCGAGAGAACCTCGACCTCTGCCTCGATGCCGAATTCCTTGAGCACCTGGGCGGCGTCTGACATAACATTCCAGTCGGAATCGGATCCCATCACGACACCTACGAGCGGATTGGCCATCGCTACTCCTCAAATCTGGCGCCAAAGGCAACCATGTTCAGCCCCTAACGGGCACTAGGCAATTTTAGACGCGCGAGGCCGATTAGCCCTGAAGCAGCGCCTGCGCCGTGGCGTTGGCTTCGTCGGTTGCGAAATCGAGCGAGTCGGAGACCACCGTGACGTGGCCCATCTTGCGACCAGCGCGAGCTCCTTTTCCATAGGTGTGAACCTTGGCTTCGGGATGCGCTGCCAAAATGCTCGCAAACCCGCTCACGAAATCGTTGCGGTCGTTTACTCCGAGCAGATTTACCATGACCGACCACTTGGCTCGGGTTTCGGTTGACCCGAGTGGCAGGTCGAGCACGGCCCGAAGGTGTTGTTCGAACTGGCTGGTGACCGAACCTTCGATGCTGAAGTGTCCCGAGTTGTGCGGGCGCATCGCGAGTTCGTTGATTAGCAGTCGGCCGTTCGGTGTCTCGAACATTTCGACCGCCAAAACTCCGGTGACGCCGACGCCCTCGGCAACTGCGCGAGCAATTTCTGCCGCGTGCGAAATGGTCTCATCGTTCGCTCCCGGGGCTGGCGAGATCACTTCGGCGCAGACGCCATTAGTCTGAGTGGTTTGAACCAGAGGCCAAGTCTTGAACTCGCCGCTCGGGGTGCGCGCGCTGAGCTGCGCCACCTCTCGAATGAAACCGACTTTTTCTTCGGCGAGCAACGTGCCGCCAACTCGCGCGAGGGCTGGTGGTTCGAGCCAATCTTGAGCGTCCGCAACCGAACGGATGATGCGCACGCCCTTGCCGTCGTAGCCACCGATCGGAGTCTTGAGCACGCAGACACCGCCGTTCGCGTTTAGAAACTCCTGCAGATCATCTTCGGTTTGAATCTCGGCCCAAACCGGCATCGGTAGACCGAGTTCGTGCAGGCGACGCCGCATTTGCAGCTTGTTTTGCGCGAAGGCCAGGGCACGTGAAGGTGGCTGAACCGACACTCCGGCAGCCTCGAGGCTTTCAAGAATCGCGAGTGGCACGTGCTCGTGGTCGAAGGTGATCACATCGACGGTTTTGGCAAACTCGGCCACGGTTTCAAGCTTGGTGTAATCGCCGACTTGAGTCGCGGCGAGCGCTGCAGAAGAACCTTCCGCCTCGGCCAGCACCTTGATTTCTAGCCCGAGTTCTAGTGCCGGAACGATCATCATGCGAGCAAGCTGGCCACCGCCGATCACGCCAACACGCAAGGTCATTCGATTCCTCTCGATGGATGCCGCGAGCCTGTTCGGCGCGCATCCCCTTCTATTTTGCCAGCGTTTGACGCAGTTCTTCGGCGAGGTCTTTTGCTTTAGGCAGACCCGACAGAATTAGTGGTTCCGCGTCGGCCACCGAAAGCACGATTCCCTTGCCTCGTGAGTAGTCGACCGAGGTGATTGCGGTGTTCGCAACCTCGCGCTTGGTGCGGGCAAACAAACCGCCGCGTTGAACTACCCGGGTGGTTGTGAGGTCGACGAAGTTGGTTGCGAACCGCCAGGTTGGAATGAGCCAGAGCACTAAAAGCAGCAGGCCCACCACGCTGTATGCGGTGATGTTGATCCAGTCGTCATAAACGTGCCCCGACATGAACGCCAGCACGAAGACCCCGACAAACAGCGTCAGGTGAGCGAACCAGAGCTTGCTGCCGCGCTGTCGCACGCGCGCTAGAACGAACTCTTGTTGAAAGGTCACCGCTTAATTGTGCCTGAGATGCACGATGTCGCCGGCAGCCACCGCATAGAGTTGGTGCTCGCCGTCTACAGCCACGAGGATGCGCCCGCTCTGATCGAGCTCGACACCCTTGCCCTCTACCTCTTGTTCGCCGGGAAGTATCACACGAACGCGACGCCCGAGGCTTGAGCACTTAGCACTCGCACTGCGGCGCAAACCGCTGGCATCGGCATCCCCGCGATAGAGCGTGAACGCGCGATAGAGCTGAACGAACTCGTTCAAAAACGCTTCGAGTGCGGCCTCGAACGACACCGTTGCGCCTTCAAGCCGAAGCGAGGTGGCGGTTTCGATTGGAAGCTCATTTTTGTCTTGAGCAATGTTGAGTCCGACACCAATGACAACACCGGAGCCGTCCGACAGAAGTTCGCTGAGGATTCCCGAAATCTTTTGGTCACCGACCAGCACGTCGTTGGGCCATTTGAGGCTAACTTCGCGTTCAGGTAGCAACTCGGCGACGGCCTTGGTCATCGCCAGGCCAGCGAGGATGGGCAGCCAACCGAACCGCTCCAATCCGATGCCGTGCGGCCTAACCAAAATCGAAACCGAAAGCGATGAGTCGACCGGGGAGTCCCACTGACGACCGCTGCGCCCGCGACCTGCGGTCTGCGAACCTGCCGCCAAAACCGATAGGTTTGGCCAATCGTTGGGGCTGGTCAAAGCGGCGGCGGCAACATCCGCGTTGGTCGAACCGGTTGACTCGACGTAGTCGATTCGGGCAACCAACTGGTTCAGGTGCTCTAGATTCATGGTCAAAGGCTACTAGAGTGGCTTTCATGTCAGACAACACACCAAAGCATGACATGTCCACCACGGCAGGCAAGTTGGCAGACCTCCGAGACCGCTATCACGAAGCGGTTTTGGCCAGTGGCGAAGCAGCGATTGCTAAGCAACACGCAAAGGGCAAGAAGACCGCCCGCGAGCGCATCGAACTGCTGCTCGACGAGGGTTCATTCGAAGAACTCGACGAATTCGTCAGACACCGCTCCACCGCTTTCGGCATGGACCGCAACCGCCCATATGGTGACTCTGTGGTTACCGGAGTTGGCACCATCCAGGGTCGCCAGGTTGCCGTTTTCTCGCAAGACTTCACCATCTTCGGTGGCTCGCTCGGTGAAGCTGCCGGAAACAAGATCATCAAGGTCATGGACCTCGCCCTCTCGACCGGTGTTCCGCTGATCGGAATCCTCGACTCGGGCGGCGCACGTATTCAAGAGGGTGTCATTGCACTCGGTAAGTACGGCGAAATCTTCAAACGCAACACCATGGCCTCGGGCGTCATCCCCCAGATTTCGATCATCATGGGTCCGGCAGCCGGTGGAGCGGTTTACTCCCCCGCACTGACGGACTTTGTGATCATGGTCGACAAAACCTCGAACATGTTCGTCACCGGCCCAGACGTGATCAAGACTGTGACCGGCGAGGATGTCGGCATGGAGGAGCTCGGTGGCGCACGCGCACACAACGAGACCTCGGGTGTTGCCCACTACCTGGCCGTCGATGAGAACGACGCGATCGACTACGCTCGCTCGCTGCTCTCATACCTGCCGCTGAACAACCTGAGCGAAACCGAACGTTACGCAACCACGGATGTGCTCGAGGTGACCGACGCCGACCGAGTGCTCGACACATTCATTCCGGATTCCCCAAACCAGCCTTACGACATGCGCGCAATCATCGAGGCACTCGTCGACGAAAACGAGTTCCTTGAGGTTCAGCCACTATTCGCACCGAACATCCTGATTGGTTTCGCTCGAGTCGATGGCCAGAGCGTTGGCATCGTGGCAAACCAGCCACAGCAAATGGCTGGAACCCTCAACATCGACGCCGGCGAAAAGGCTGCCCGCTTCGTGCGTTTCTGCGACGCCTTCTCGATTCCGATTCTTACCCTCGTCGATGTGCCGGGTTACCTACCTGGCACCGACCAGGAGTGGGCGGGAGTGATTCGCCGCGGTGCGAAGCTGCTCTATGCATACGCCGAGGCAACCGTGCCACTCGTGACGGTGATCACACGCAAGGCCTACGGTGGCGCATACATCGTGATGGGTTCGAAGCAGCTCGGTGCCGACATCAACCTGGCTTGGCCAACTGCCGAAATCGCCGTGATGGGTGGTCAAGGAGCGGTGAATATTCTGTTCCGCGACAGGATCAAGGCCGCCGAAGAATCTGGCGATGACGTAGCAGCGGTTCGCGCCAAGCTTGCAGCCGAATACACCTACAACGTCGCCAGTCCGTTCTTGGCAGCCGAGCGTGGTGAGCTCGATGGCATCATCGAGCCGTCGGCCACTCGCATCAACGTGATCAAGGCCCTTCGAGCCCTCAAGACGAAGCGTGCCAACATGCCTCCGAAGAAGCACGGAAACATTCCTCTCTGATGAACGAGAACCTCGACATCCGAGTTGAACGCGGCGAGCCCAACTCCGAAGAGTTGGCGGCCGCAATCGCGGTAATCCAATCTCTACTCGCGGCTGCCGAAGCCGAAACGGCCGATGCATCGGCCCGCAAGCCGAACGCCCGCTCGAGTTGGAACCGAAACCACGGACTTCTCCGCTCCCCGATTCAAGCTGGCCAGGGCCAGTGGGGTGCGGCCATCCGGGCAGGTTTGAACTAAATAAAAACAACAACCAGATTAGGAAATGCAATGACGCGTACCCCTACGAAGATTGACGAACTAGCCGAGGGCTGGGTCGTCAAGATCGCTGAACTGAGCCCATCGTTTGCCACTTATGCGGGCATCCCTGGCGGCGAAGACAAACTAGACGACGCATCGCCTGAGGCCGAGGCCGAGGGTTATCGCCTTCAGAAGGAATTGCTCGCCAAACTCGAGCCGATCGCACCGGTCGACAAGGTTGACGCGATCACCAAGGATGCGCTGGGCGCAAGCCTGCAACTGGGTATAGAGTCTTATGAGGCTGGGCTTTATCACCGCGACCTAAACGTAATCGCTTCACCGGCGCAGGGCATCCGTGACATCTTCGACCTCTCACCCACCGCGACCGAGAACGACTGGAGCAACCTCGCCAAGCGAATGAAGGCCGTCGAGGATGCACTCGACGGTTATATGGCAAGCATTCGCGAAGGCATTGCAGCCAAGGATGCGCCGGCCCGCCGCCAGGTCGAGCAGATAATCACCCAGGTTGCCCAAATCACCGACGGCAACGGCTTCTTCATCAAGTTCGCCGACGGAGCGAAAACCGAAAACGGCGAACTAAGCGCTGCCCTCAAGGCCGAGGTCGAAGCAGCCGGTCGCGCCGCAACCGAAGGCTACGCCAAGTTCGGTGAGTTCTTGAAGAACGAGTTACTGCCTAACGCATCGGCAGAGGACGCCATCGGTCGCGAGCGCTATGCACTTCACAGCCGCAAGTTCTTGGGTGCCAAAATCGACCTCGACGAGACCTACGAGTGGGGTCGCGAAGAGCTCGCCCGCGTGACCGCAGAACAAGAGGCAGTCGCTAAGCAGATCAAGCCGGGTGCCACCGTTGCCGAAGCCATCGAGGCACTCGACAACGACCCGAGCCGCAAGTTGCATGGCACCGAAGAACTTCAGCGCTGGATGCAGAAGCTCTCGGACACCGCAATCGAAAAGCTTGCCGGCACCCACTTCGACATTGCCGAACCGCTGAAGACCCTCGAGTGCATGATCGCTCCGACCCAGCACGGTGGCATCTACTACACCGGTCCGACAGACGACTTCAGCCGTCCCGGACGCATGTGGTGGTCGGTTCCGGTCGGCGTAACCGAGTTCGACACCTGGCGTGAAACTACAACCGTCTATCACGAGGGTGTTCCAGGTCACCACCTGCAGATCGCACAGCAGGTTTACAACCGTGCCGAGCTCAACTCGTGGCGCCGCCTCGCATCCTGGTGTTCGGGGCACGGCGAAGGATGGGCGCTCTATGCCGAGCGTCTAATGGCCGACCTCGGCTTTTTGGACGACCCGGGTGACCGCCTTGGCATGCTCGACGGACAGCGCATGCGCGCTGCTCGCGTGGTGCTCGACCTTGGTGTTCACCTCGGCAAGCCAAAGCTCGACGGCAGCGGAGTTTGGGACTTCGAATACGCGCTGAACTTCATGCGTTCGAACGTGAACATGAGCGACCAGTTCGTCAACTTCGAAGTAAACCGCTACTTCGGCTGGCCAGGACAGGCTCCTTCATACAAGATCGGTCAGCGCATCTGGGAGCAGATTCGTGACGAGCTCAAGGCGCGTCAGGGCGACGCCTTCGACCTTAAGGCGTTCCACCGTGATGCATTGAACATGGGAGCCGTCGGACTCGACACTCTGCGCAAGGCCTTGCTGGGCTAGCCAGAAGGATGGCAAGAGCAATCGCATCGACAATCGCAGGTTGCCCTGTCCACTTAACTGGGGACAGGGCAATCGTCGTTTTTGGTGGGCACCTCAGTTTGCTCAGCACCAAAATGGAAACAGGAATCGCAGTAACGGGACATTTGATTCCTAATCGGGGGAGTCGAGAAATCGACTCGGGGCAGAGAAGACGGTTTTCGGACCGTCTTTTCTCTCTTTAAGGCGGCTTCCGGCTTGCCTGGTTATGGAAGCCTCAAAAGCAGACTCGGTCGTGAAGAATCCCGTTCGGTGGCCGCCAGAGTGACCATCCAAGACTCACCCGCAGGTGCTCGCACTGTTATGCGACCCGAGTTGATTCCGTCAATCGCCGCGGCAACGTCTCCGAGCACGCGGGCCTGCAAATCTGACTCGGCATTGTCGAGCCCACCTTCGTCTAGCAACACCACCTCTACCCCACGGATTCGGGCGTTGCGCACAGCAGCACGCACGGCATCGTTGACCAGAGCACGACCACGTATTTCGTCTCTAAGCGCAGCTTCAGAGAGGCGAGCCCCATCTCGTTCAGCGTCGGTGAGTCTCCCACCACCCTCAACGATCCGCTCCAGAAGAGGCAGCGACGAAGACAGCGCAGCCTGAGCTCGCTGCTGGCGTTCGAAGCGCTGGGCGGTGGTTGCTGCCGAGGCCGTGGCTTCTTGCTTTGCAATTTCGGTAAGCTCTGCAACATCCCTGGATGCTCGCTCGATGCCAACCGAGAGCGCTTGACCGGCGGCGACCAAAAGGGCCATGCCGATCACGCCTGAATCAAAGATTGCGACGAAACCACCCCATTGCACCGCCTGAACGGCAACGACCGCTGCACCGACCCAAGCGATTGTTCGGTGCCGCCTTACCGCGGTGGCCGCGAGAAGCACTCCGAAGCCGCCGATGTACCAGGTGGCGAAGGTGTTGTGCCAGTCCCCAACGATTAGCGGGTTCACCAGCGTAGGAACCACGAACGCTACCGCAAGATTTGCCCAAGCCTGAATGGCGGGCATCCTCGCACCTCGATATAAACCGTGGGTCGTGATAATGGCGAGCATGAAGATTGCGATGGCAATCGCTCCGATGGTTGGGTCTCGATAGGAGCTAAGCCAGAATGCGCCAAGCAGCGCATGGTAAAGGCCGAATAGAGCGCCAATGACGCTGATCCAAGCTCGAGAGACTCTAATCATTGAAGGGCCACTCAATCACAATCGAGGTTCCGCCACCGATTTTGGAATCGATGAAAACCTTGCCGCCGACACGTTCGACTCGCTCCGAGATTGAGATGCGCAAACCGAGCCTGTTCTTTGGCACGCGACTCGGGCGGAACCCCACCCCGTCGTCGCGAACGACAATCTTCAGTTCTCGTTCGGTGGCCTTGAGCCGCACCAAACGCTGCGCGCCTCGCCCTGCGTGCTGAATCGAGTTGGCGACCGCCTGTGCCGTTGCATCGGTCAGGGCATCGACCACCTCCGAAGGAAGTTGTTTGGCCGAGGCACCGCTCACCGCAAGTTCACAGTGCGAATCCTGTCGACGCACCGATTCGCCTAGCGCCTGGAAAAACGAGATAACCGAGATCGACTCACTCTTGGTTTCCATTTCGGAGGCCACAAACTTCAACTTCCAGATCGCCTCCGAGGCGGATTCGGCTGCCGCTCGCTGCTGCTCCTCGCTGTTGGCATTCGCAGCCACAATCAGTGTGGTCAGCACCGAATCGTGAACCAACGCGTCGATGCGTGACCGTTCTCGTTCGATCGCGTCGGTTCGAGCACGCTCGGCAGCAGCGGCCGTGGCTTGCTCGGTTGCCAGATCGACCTTGGCGGCACTGCTCCTCAAAAGCTGTGCGAGGGTGACCACCGTAGCCGGAAACAGAACTATGTAAGAAGCGTCTTGAAGTGCGGTAGAAAAGTCGGCCGATCCACCCGTCGCCTGAGTATGCAAGTAGTACCAGACGAGCGGAATCGAAACCATGTATCCCCAAGCCCACCACTTGGGAATGTGCATACCCACCGCCATCGACGCGATGCCCGTGGCCCACCAAACCCATGGGCGAAAATCCTCGGGCAACACTGTTGCATCTGGAACCAATGACGGCCAAACCAGCATGACTAGCAGAACCACGGCCGAATGTGCCGTGTAACCACGCAAACTTCCGCTGCCAAACCAAAAGTTGTAGACGTTGAAAACCTGCACGGCGATGATGAGTCCGAGGCTCGACCAGGTATAGATCGGGTCTAGGTATTGAACCTGCGGCAGCGCATTCGCCAGCATCTCGATGCCTGTAATAAGGGCGACGATGCTGAACGCGCGACCAATCAAAGTGTCTACTCTCGCTAGAGCAAGTGACCTCGTGGGTGACTGCGCAATTGCCATTAGATCGAACTCTCGTCAATAAGCCCGTCTTCAATGGCGCGCAACAGAAGCTCGGTTTTGCTCGAAACAGGGCGGCCGATGTCGGCATACTTCGACCGAACTCGATCGATGTGTTCCTTAGCCGTGTTCATCTTGATGTTCAGGCTGAAGGCCACCTGTTTTAGAGCGAGCCCTGAGGCGTAGAGTGTCAAAACTTCTCGCTCACGCGGCGACAGTTTGGCCTCTTTGAACTCGAGGTCGGAGTCGATGGCGGCGGTGGTCTGGGTGTTGTTCACATAGATGCCGTTGGCGACCAGGCGGATGGCCGAGGCAAGTTCATCCATGCTTTGCGCCTTGGGTACGATGGCCGCGGCTCCTGCCTTGATGGCGGCGCGAATCAGATTGCGTTTATCGGCAATGCTGAATATCAAAACCTGAGCGCCGAGTTCGCGCACTCGAGTCACGTTGTCTTCGACCAGTGACCCGTCTGCGAGCGACAGGTCGAGCACGACAACCTGCGGAACCGCATCCCCGATGGTTTGCATCAGTGCATCTACCGATGGCGTAGACGCTAGCAAGTCAAAGTTGTATTCGTCGCACGCGGCGCGAAAACCTAGTCGAATCGCATCGTGATCATCGACGATTACAACGCTCACGCGCTCGTCGGTTAATGCGCTCGACTCCCCCAAGTTCTGTTGCTCGCTCATTGTCGAATAAGGCTAGCAACTGCTTCTACGTGGTGAGTGTGCGGAAACAGGTCAAACGCCCGAAGTGATGCCAACTTGTAACCACCGGCCAGCAGAGGCTTGAGGTCGCGAGCCAGAGCGACTGGGTCACAAGCGACATAAACGATGTGGGCGGGCGCTAGTTCTAGCAACTGACCGACCACCTTGCCGCCAGCACCAGACCGTGGCGGGTCGAGAACGACGGTCGCGGTGGATGCGGGCGAACCAGCTTTCTTGTGATTCGTGATGCGCTCGGCTAAGAACCTCTCGGTGGGTCGGCAGATCGCCTTGACATTGGTCAGGTCGGCGAGGTTGAGCACGGCATCATAGGTAGCTTGCTTGAACGCCTCGACAGTGGTGACTCGCGAGTCATTGCCGAAGCGGGCAGCGATTGCGCCTGCGAACAGACCGACCCCGCCATAAAGGTCGAGGTTGTCGGCGGCCTTGTCGAAACCGGCCTTGGCGATTGAATTGGTCACGGCACCGGCAAGCAGGTCGGGCGCTTTGCGGTGAACCTGCCAGAAGCCCCCGCCGGAGATGCGAAAGGTTCGGCCCGCGGCACGCTCGACCAAGCGCTCGTCGCCCTTGATCTTCTTGTCGACCGAATACTGCACCTGACCGGTGTTCGAAGCGGCGATTTCGATCTTGGAGACCCCAGACCAGTTCTTGAGGTGCAATCCAAGCTCGCGAATGTCTTCGACGGCCAGCGGCAGGTCGCGAGTTTCAACCACTTCGTGGGTGCGCTCACGGTATGGCCCGGCGCTGCCGAACTCGTCGACGTGCAACTGCACCCGAGTGCGATAGCCCAGACCGTTGGCCACGTCATCGCCAGGCGCGGCTTCTACCTCGGGGCGAAGTTCGAGGCCGGCCATGCGAGCCAAAGCCTCTTCGAGCACATCTGCCTTGAGCTCGCGCTGGTAGTCAAGGTCGATGTGACCGAACTCGGCACCGCCGGCACTGCCCTCGCGAGCGGCCTTCCAGAAGTGTTTGACTCGATGTTCGCTGGGTTCGAGCACCTCGGTGGTTTCGGCCCGGCAAAACGAGCCGCCGCGGTCTTCAAAAACTCGCGCCTTGACCTTTTCGCCAGGCAGAGTGTGCGAGACAAACACCACGCGACCCTCGTGGCGAGCCACAAAGATGCCACCGTGCGCCACCTTTTCTATCGAAAGGGTCAGTTCTTGGCCTAGCCAGTTAACGGGTTTGTTCACCAGACAAGTGTGCCAGACTCGTTCTGTGACTCGCCTAGTTTTAGCCTCGACTTCGCCTGCTCGTCTGCGGGTTTTGCGTGACGCCGGCATCGAGCCGACCACGATCGCACCGCTGGTCGACGAGGATGCGGTCGAAGACCGAGCCCGCGCCATGGGACTCATCACCAACACCGAGCACGTCGTGCACGTGCTCGCCAAGGCCAAGGCCGAAGCCGTGGCCGACATGCCAGAGAGCGCTGGAGCGCTCATCCTCGGCTGTGATTCGCAGCTCGATTTCGATGGCGAATCGCTCGGCAAACCACACGACCCTGCGATCGCGATCGAGCGTTGGAAGCGGCTGCGCGGCAACACGGGCGTTCTGTATTCGGGGCACTGGCTCATCGACAACCGCAATCCTGTGGCTGGTCAACTAACACCCGCGGTCGGAGTAGTGTCTGGCACTACCGTGCACTTTGCCGACATCTCCGACGCCGAGATTGAGGCCTACGTGGCCACCGGTGAGCCGCTCAAGGTGGCCGGTGCGTTCACCATCGATGGGCTGGGCGGAGCGTTTTTGACCCGCATCGAGGGCGACGCCCACACTGTGATCGGCATCTCACTTTCTTCACTTCGCGAACTTTGCCGACTGCTCAAAGTGGAATACACAACCCTCTGGAATCGGCTCTAATCGGTAGGCTAGTTGACTATGACCGCAACAAAAAAGATCACCAAGGTTCTGATCGCCAACCGTGGCGAGATCGCAGTTCGCATCGCCCGCGCGGCGCGTGACTCGGGCATCGCGTCGGTCGCCGTCTATGCAGATCAAGATCGTGATGCAATGCACGTCAAGTTGGCCGACGAGGCCTATGCGCTGAACGGCACCACCGGTCCTGAGACTTACCTCGTGATCGACAAGATCTTGTATGTTGCCAAGCAGTCGGGCGCGGATGCGGTGCATCCCGGTTATGGATTCCTCGCAGAAAACGCCGACTTTGCCCGTGCAGTTATCGCAGCCGGTCTGATTTGGATCGGACCAAGCCCTGAAGCCATCGAACGCTTGGGCGACAAGGTTTCGGCCCGCCACGTTGCAGAAAAGGTTGGCGCACCTCTCGCGCCTGGCACCATCAACCCGGTCTCGGGTGCTGCCGAGGTTCTAGATTTCGTCAAGGTTCACGGCTTGCCGGTTGCCATCAAGGCCGCCTTCGGTGGCGGTGGCCGAGGCATCAAGGTTGCTTATAAACAGGATGAAGTGCAAGAGCTCTTCGAGTCGGCAACCCGTGAGGCGATTGCTGCCTTCGGTCGCGGCGAGTGCTTCGTCGAGAAATACCTGGAGAAGCCGCGTCACGTTGAGACCCAGTGTCTGGCCGATGCCTATGGCAACGTGGTCGTCGTTTCAACCCGCGACTGCTCGCTGCAACGTCGCCACCAGAAGCTCGTCGAAGAAGCACCGGCTCCGTTCCTCAGCGATGACCAGATCAAGCGTCTTTATGACTCCTCCAAAGAAATCCTGCGCGAGGTCGGCTATCAGGGTGCCGGAACCTGTGAATTCTTGGTCGCTCAAGACGGCACCATTTCATTCCTCGAAGTCAACACCCGCCTTCAGGTCGAACACCCGGTATCCGAAGAAGTCACCGGCCTCGACCTTGTGCGTGAGCAGTTCCGCATCGCCGAGGGCGGCAAGCTCGACTACGCCGACCCTGAGATTCGCGGTCACTCGTTCGAGTTCCGCATCAACGGCGAGGATGCTGGCCGCAACTTCATGCCGGCACCGGGCCCGGTCAAGGTCTTCAAGGCCCCGAGCGGTCCTGGCGTTCGCGTCGACACCGGAGTTGAGTCTGGCGACGTGATCTCGGGCTCGTTCGACTCGATGGTCGCCAAGCTGATCGTCACCGGAGCAACCCGCGAGCAGGCGCTCGAACGCAGCCGTCGTGCCCTCGCCGAGATGCAGGTCGAAGGGCTTCCGACCGTGCTTCCGTTCCACCGCAAGATCGTCAACGACCCCGCTTTTATCGGGGATGCCAAGGCGAACAAGTTCGGCATCTACACCCGTTGGATCGAAACCGAGTGGGAGAACGACATTCCCGCCTGGGGCGGCACTCACGAGGATGCGGGCGAGCCGGTGGCTCGCACCAACGTCACCGTCGAGGTCGGCGGCAAGCGCATCGAGGTTTCACTCCCCGCTCAACTCGTGGGCAAGGGTGGGGCTTCAGCGCCGAGCAAGGCTCCTAAGCGCAAGAGTTCGGGCACCGCATCCGGTGGCAACTCGGGCAGTGCCCTGAAGGCTCCGATGCAGTCGACCGTGGTCAAAATTGCCGTCGAGGTAGGCCAAGAGGTCGCCCAAGGTGAACTGGTCGTCGTACTCGAGGCCATGAAGATGGAGCAGCCGATGAACGCACATCGCGCGGGCAAGATCAAGTCGATCGGCGCATCGGTTGGCGAGACCGTGCCTGCCGGAACCGTGTTGCTCGAGTTCGAAGACTAAGAAAACCAGGCTCGCTCTATCTACTGCCTCTCTTTGCAGTTAGGTTAGAGCCATGGACACTTTCTCTGCTCTGCTCGGCCTTGCCGGTTACATCGTTTTCGCGGCGTTCGTCATTCTGCTTCTGGTTGCATCGTTCAAGATCGTCAACCAGGCCACGGTCGCCGTGGTCACCATGTTTGGAAAATACCGTCGCGTGCTTCGTCCGGGTTTGAACATGCTGATTCCGTTCATTGAGCGAATCAACCGGGTAGTCCCGATTCAAAACCGCACCGAGCAACTACAGTTCAAGACCATTACCAACGACCAAGCCGTGGTCTATTTCACCGCCACCGTGATCTTTTCGGTCAGCGACCACGAACCAGAGACGGTCAAGACCGTTGCGTTCAAGTTCATCGACGAAAAGTCGTTCGACATCGCCCTACTGAGTGCGGTCGAAGCTTCGGTTCGCGAGTTCGTGGCAACCCGCTTGCAGTCAGAGGTGCTCGGCCTTCGCGGCGAAATCGTCAACCACGCCAAGTCGACTCTGGACGAGCAGCTCTCGGGCTGGGGATACACCGTGATCGACCTGCAGATCACCGAACTCTCGTTCGACAAAGAAGTTACCGACTCGATGGCCCGAATCGTTGCCGCGACCAACCAAAAGATCGCCGCCGAAGCCGAGGGTCAGGCACTGCTGATTACCCGCACCAAGGCCGCCGAAGCCGAAGGTGCCGCGATTCGAATCGCTGCCGAGAACGAAGCCACTGCAGCGCGACTTCGCGGTGAGGGTCTGGCGATGTTCCGCAAGGCACTGGCCGAGGGATTCGGCGAATCGGCCGAATTGCTCGAAAAGCACGGGCTTGACCCGGCTCTACTCGCGTTCTCGATGTGGACCGAAACCATTCGCGACGCCGCCAAGGAGGGTGCCGGAAACACGATCTTCATCGACGGCAACATCGCGACCGGCGATGACGCGATGCGTCGACTTCAGGCGATGACCGTTAGCGAAAAGGCTGGCGGAGCTAAGAAGAAGAGTTCTACGAACTAGCTCTCGGAGACACAAAAGATTCGAGCCCATCCATTCGGATGGGCTCGAATCTTTCTCAGGAAAGGAACTAAACGCGAATCTGAGACGACGAACTCCGCTTGCGCGAAAGTGCGTCGACGGTGGCGGCAAGAATCAGAACTCCACCGGTCACCAAGAAGTTCATTCCGGCATCCCAGCCAAGAAGTCCGAGTCCGTTCGCGATGATGGTGATCACCAGGGCACCGATAGCTGCGTGCATCAGACGGCCCTTGCCTCCGAAGAGGCTCACACCACCGACAACGGCTGCAGCGACACCGCTGAGCACGATTGTTCGACCTGCGGTTGCTTCGACTGCACCAAGGCGAGACACGTGGAAGAGTCCTGAAATTACCGACAGAGCAGAACAAACGATGAACGCGATGATGCGAATTTTCGCTACCTTGATTCCGGCTCGTCGAGCAGCCTCAGGGTTTCCACCCACGGCATAGAGGTGACGGCCGAAACGAGTTCTGTCAAGGATTAGGCCACCGATCAGAAGGATACCCAGAGTGATTGGAATAACAATCGGCACACCTTCGATGGGCTTGAAAGCGTTAGCGCTTCGGTTGACATTCATGACAGCGACGATGATGCCACCCAAAACAGCCATCGCTCCGTACTTGGCAGCAACTAGAGAAATAGGCCGATTTGGCAAACCGTTCTTGGTTCGACGTGCTCGGTCTAGCAAGGTAATCAGAATGCCCAACGCGAGGCCACCAATCAACACGAGCCAGCCAAGCCAGGTCGGCAGATTCTCGTTCATGATGGCGTTGATTGGGGCTACGTCTACCTTGAAGAGGCCTCCATCGCCCAACATAACCAGCTGGAGTCCCTGGAAACCCAGGAACAATCCCAGTGTCACCACGAAAGAGGGGACGCCGACCTTCGCGACGAAGAAACCAATCAAAAATCCAATCGCAGCTCCAACCACCAGAGACACGATTAATGCGATGGGCCAATCGATGCCTTCTCTGAGGAGTAGGAACATCACAGCCATGGCAACACCGCCCGTAACACCGGCGGAGAGGTCGATCTCGGCAAGCAGGATGACGAAAACCATCGCGGCGGCGAGCATGGTCAACTCGGCGGCCTGAACGAATAGGTTTGCGACGTTTAGTGGTCGCAAGAAGTACTCCGGAGCAGCGGCGGTAAAGATACCGATGAGGACAATAAGGGCACCGACGGCTGGCAAAGCACCCATGTCGCCAGATTTGACTCGTTGGAAGTAGGCATTGATTTGGTCTTTAGCCGAACCCTCGTGCCCGGTAGCGATCTTTACGTTGCTCATTGTTCGACTCCATCCATGGTCTTTAGTCCCGTTATGTAACCAATGACTTCGCCCTGGTTTGTCTCTTTGGTCTTGAGAGAGGCAACCATCTTGCCTAGATAGAGAACCGAGATGTCGTCACAAGCTTTGAAGACATCGGCGAGGTTGTGGCTGATGATAATGACGGCCACGCCGGAGTCGGCGAGTGTGCGAACTAGTCTCAAGACTTGCTCGGTCTGAGCAACGCCCAGAGCAGCGGTTGGCTCGTCGAGAATTACTAGTTTTGCCTGACGCAAAACAGATCTGGCGATTGCCACGGTTTGGCGTTGACCGCCAGAAAGACTTGAAACCTTTTGGCGAACAGACTTCACCGTTCGAACGGACAGGCTTTCGAGCGCTTTTTGGGCTTGAAGCTCCATGGCCGCTTCGTTCAGGGTTAGGTTTTTGATTTCCTCGCGACCGAGGAACATGTTCTGCACAATGTCTAGATTGTCGCAAAGTGCGAGGTCTTGATAGACAACCTCAATGCCCAGGTGACCAGCCTGGCGGGGGGTGTGGATTGAGACGACTTCGCCATCGAATTTTACGGTGCCAGAGTCGTAAGGCTGAACCCCCGCGAGCCCCTTGATCAAGGTCGACTTACCTGCACCGTTATCACCGACTAGGGCGGTTACGCGCCCCGCATAGGCACGAAAATCGATGCCCTTCAGAACTTCTACCGGGCCAAAGCTTTTCTTTACGTCTTGAAGTTCGATTACGGGGACTTCCACAACATTTCCTTTCGATTAGTGATGCGGCTCACCGAGTTTCCCCGGTGAGCCGCCCACCTAATGGACTACTACTAGTTCACACCATGTGTTGCACAGGCGTCTGCAACAGCTTCGGTACAGATGTCCTCAGCCTTTGCGTCACCAGCGGCAACTACGTCCTTGACGTTGTCAGCACCGACCAATACTGGGTCGAGAGCGACGAATGGAGTGCCGTCGTCAAGAGTCTTGTCAACGGTTGGGGTTTCGCCCTTTAGCAGCTGGATAGCTAGTTCAGAAGCGGCAGCAGCCTCGATCTTGAATGGCTTGTAGACAGTTGCAGTCTGCTTGCCGAGAAGAACGTTCTGAAGACCAGCGACCGATGCATCCTGACCCGAGATAGGAACGGTCTTGCCGTTCTTGTCGAGGATCGCGATGATGTTGGCTGCGTTGTTGTCGTTCGGAGCGAGGACAGCGTCGACCTTGCCATTGAGCTTGGTGTAAGCCTGCTCGAACGCAGTACCAGCGGTAGGACCATCCCAAGTTCCGGCCATTTCGAATGCTGGAACTACACCGGCAGCGGTGAGAACAGAGACTGCGCCGTCGTAGAACATCTTGGCGTTACCGTCGGCAGGGTCACCGCTCGAGAAGACAACGCTTGCCTTGGTTGGGTCGATGCCAGCGGCTGCTAGGCCATCTAGGATGGTCTGACCCTGCATCTCGCCAACACGAGTGTTGTCGAACGACACGTAGTAGTCAGCTCCGTCGATTGGACGGTCGTAAGCGATAACAGGGATGCCCTGCTCCTTTGCCTTGGCTGCAACAGCAGCACCGGCACCCTGGTAGTCAACCAGGATCATGACGCCACAACCCTTGGTCAGCATCTGGTCACCAATGGTGGCGTACTTGCTGGTGTCGCTCTGAGCGTTCTGGATGTCTGCTTCGAATCCGGCGTCGGTCAGGGCAGCTTCAAGAGCTGGACGGTCGCCTGGCTCCCAGCGGGTTCCGCTGTCGGCGTCAGGCAGGATGATGCAAGCGCGGGAAGCGCCAGCCGCGGTGGTCGAACAACCACTTAGCAGCATCGCGGAAACAGAAGCGAGAGCTACTGCCGCGGTTAGTACTGACTTTTTCATTGTCATTCCTTTTTGTTTTGGTGTTTGACCAGCGTGGTCAGCCTCAAAAAGAGGTTGGGTTTATGTTGGCACAGGCAACAAATAGAAAATGCTTGGAAAAGCACTTCGTGACGGGATTGTTATAGTTTGTTCCCTTAGGCAACAGATTGCCCAAATGGATAGGCTTGAGAAATGGTCAAGTTAAACAGCCCCGCACCGGGCGGGATGCAAGCTCGCGGTTCAAACCGCGATGATTTGCGTCAAGGCAACCTGTCCACACTTTTGGAATACGTCTACAAAAACAACTCCATCTCAAGATCCGACCTAACTTCGGCAACTGGGCTGAACCGAAGCACGATTTCTGACCTAGTCGGTGAACTCGTCGAACTCAAACTGGTCTCAGAGAGCGAGAGCCCGCAGTTGCGCCGAGTCGGACGCCCGAGCGTAAACGTATCGATAGCGGACAACATTTTTGCCATCACCGTTGTGCCTCGACATCATTCGACAACTATCTCAGCAGTCGGAATGAACGGAACGGTTGCCAGTCGCATAAGGATTGCTACCCCCATCCACCCCAGCCCCGAACAGGTTTGCGATGCCGTTGAGCAAGGCATCGGGCAGATTCGAAGCGAGCTCAAAAGGGGCTACAAGCTCGTAGGGGTGGCTGTAGCCATCTCTGGTCAGGTCGACGTTCGAAACAACTCGGTGCGAATCTGCTCGATGCTCAAATGGGTGGACGTTCCGTTCGGTTCGCTACTTCAAGAGAGACTGCGAATGCCGGTCTGGGTTGACAACGACGGATCGCTCGCGTGTTTAGCGGAGAGCAGTTTTGGTGCAGGTCGCGGCTTTAGCGACATCATTTATTTGTTCGGTGGAGCGGGCGGTATCGGTGGCGGCGTCGTCATTGATAATCAACTCGTAAGAGGTTCTCGGGGATACGCGGGTGAGCTCGGTCACATTCGAATCATGGACAGTAGAAGCGTAGATTCGCTTGGCCTAGCAGGAACACTCGAAGCACTCGTTAACCGAGATGATCTGGCTCACGCACTAGGTCTTGATGACCCAGAGGATGACGATTTGTCTCGCGCCATCTTGTCTGCAACCACTCCTCGCGCTGTTCGCCTCATAGAAAAGAAGATTCAAGCCTTGGGATATGCGTTGGCCACCCTGGTCAACATTTTTAATCCTCAGGTCATTTTGCTATCCGGCTTTTTGCAGCCGCTCTATCAGGCCAACGACTACTCGCTTTTGAGCAAGATGCGTCAGAATGCCGTGGCAGGTTCACGCGAGCACGTGCAGATTCGAACCACGGAACTCGGGGGGCGCATTCTTGAAATCGGCGGAGCCCAACTTGCTTTCACAGACCTTATCGCCAACCCGGCACAGGCAAAGTTCTATTAGAAATTAGTTATTTGGTTCGCGTGTGCCGACGAACTAAACGTTAGGAATGTGAAGCGCGCGAGCGGCCTCGGTGATCGAGCCGCTTAGCGACGGGTAGACCGCAAAGGTTTTGGCAACGTCATCCACGGTCAGTCGGTTTTCGACAGCGATGGCGATCGGATAAATCAGCTCAGAAGCCTTAGGCCCGACAACCACACCACCGATGACGGTGCCACCCGTGCTGGCGAAAAGCTTGATGAAACCATCCTCGATGCCTGAGAGTTTGGCGCGCGGGTTCACTTCGAGCATGATCTTGTGAACCGACCCGTTGACCAGGCCTTCTTCGAGAGCCGACTGCTGCCAGCCAACCGAAGCGATCTCGGGGTTTGTGAATACGTTGGCAGCAACGTTGCGCAATTGAGTCGGTGTGGCCACATCGCCGAGGGTGTGAAAGACCGCGGTTCGACCCTGCATGGCACTAACCGAGGCAAGCGGCAAGAAGTTTGTGCAGTCTCCGACGGCATAGACGTTGGCACGGGATGTTCTTGCCACCTTGTTTACGGCGATGTGCCCAGTTTCGGTCAACTCAACGCCAGCCTCAACCAGACCCAAGCCCTCGGTGTTTGGAATGGCACCGACCGCGATGAGACAGTGCGAACCGTTGATCGTGCGACCGTCACCCAAGGTGACCTCGACTCCGTTGCCGGTGTTCACAACCGACTGCGCACGGGTCTTGTTGAGCACCTGCATGCCCTTGCGCCGGAATACGCGTTCGATGAGCTCTGCCGCATCCTTGTCTTCGCTAGGGAGAACGGTGTCGCGGCTCGAAATCAGAGTGACCTGCGAACCGAGGCCGGCAAACGCCGAGGCAAACTCGGCACCGGTCACACCCGAGCCAACCACGATCATGTGGTCTGGCACAGTGGTGAGGTTATAGAGGTCAACCCAGGTGAGGATGCGTTCGCCGTCTGGTTGCATCGTGTCGAGCGTGCGAGGGTGAGCGCCGACGGCGACGATGATGGTCTTGGCTTCGAGTCGCTCTTCGCGCCCGTCGTGGTGAGTGGCGATTACGTGGTGGTTGCCGTCGAGGCGGCCGCTGCCATGGATGAAGTTGACTCCGTTTGCGGTGAGCTCGGCCTGCATGTCGCTCGACTGCTCCTTGGCAATCTGAAGCAGTCTCTGGTTGATGGCACCGAGGTCGATGTCCACCTCGGGGCTCACCGACTTGCCAGCGGACTTGAATCGGATGCCCAGTTCGGTGGCGTGACGAACTGCGTCTGCCGCATCCGCGGTGGCAATCAGACCCTTCGATGGCACAACATCCGTAAGCACGGCGCTGCCACCCACACCGTTGCGCTCAATCAAGGTGACCTGCGCGCCGAGTTGCACGCCCGCGAGGGCCGCCTCATATCCGCCTGGGCCGCCACCGATGATGACGATGTGGTGTTTTTTCTTGGTTTCGCTCACCTCTCTATTCTGGCGGTTTCAAGTGGCGCTTGGGTGTCTAACCGGCAAAGGGTTTCGAGAGATGCAGCCTACGGTGGTGGCGCGTGTTGCGGTTCGCAATAGACTCAAAACATGAGCAACCCACTCGATGATGCGAATGCAAATCCCTTCGAAGTAGCCAAGCAAGCGGCGGCGGTTATCGCCGAGAAATCCGGCGTAGCCAAGCACGATATCGCTCTAACGCTCGGCTCGGGATGGGCCAAGGCTGCCGACTTGATCGGTGAAACCGTTTCGGCAATTGACGCAACCGAGATCCCAGGCTTCTCAGCTCCGGTGGTCGAAGGGCACGTGGCGACCATCCGCTCGATCGCCCTCGGCAACGGTAAGCACGCGCTCGTTCTCGGAGCTCGCACCCACTTCTATGAGGGTCACGGAGTTCGCCGAGTGGTTCACGGAGTGCGAACCGCGGCCGCGACCGGTGCGAAGACCATGATTCTGACTAACGGCGCTGGTGGGTTGAAGCCGACCTGGAAGCCAGGCACTCCAGTGCTAATCAGCGACCACATCAACCTGACCGCGGCCAGCCCGCTCGAAGGTGCCACCTTCATCGACCTCACCGACCTCTATTCGAAGAGACTTCGCGACCTGGCCAGAACCGTGGATGCCGAACTCGACGAAGGCGTCTACACGCAGTTTCGCGGGCCACACTACGAAACTCCGGCCGAGGTGCAAATGGTGAAGCACATGGGCGGACACCTAGTTGGAATGTCCACCGCGCTCGAAGCCATCGCAGCCCGCGAGGCCGGCATGGAGGTGCTCGGCTTCTCGCTGATGACCAACCTGGCGGCCGGCATCCAAGACCACCCGCTGAGTCACGCCGAGGTTCTCGAGGCGGGTCGCGAGGCCGAGGCGCGCATCAGTGCTCTGCTAGCCCAAATCATCGCGAAACTCTAAGTCGACCAGACGTGAACGCTGAACTACTGGCACAGGCCAAGGCCTGGCTCGCCCAAGACCCAGACCCCGAGACGCGCGCAGAACTGGCCGCCCTCATCGCCGCCGAAAACGAGCCAGAGTTGCAAAGTCGTTTTGGTGATCGCTTGGCGTTTGGCACCGCCGGCCTTCGCGGTGAACTGGGAGCCGGCCCGAACCGCATGAACCGCGTGCTCGTTGGCCAGGCGGCCCTTGGTTTGGCGATGTACTTGATCGAGCACGCCACCGATGAACAACCTTCCGTCGTGATTGGTTTCGACGGCCGCAAAAACAGTGACATTTTTGCGCGAGACAGCGCTGAGATTATTTCAGCTTGGGGCATCCGCGTTCTGCTTTTTGAATCCCTCGTACCAACGCCGCTCCTTGCCTTTGCCTTAAGGCACCTTGGGCTGAGCGCGGGCGTGATGGTTACTGCATCACACAACCCACCCAACGACAACGGCTACAAGGTTTATCTCGGCGGCGCAAATGGTGGTTCGCAAATTGTTTCGCCGGCCGACAAGCAGATTGCCGCGCACATCGAACAAGTCGCTCGAAACATCGAGTTTGGCGACATTCCTCGCGAGCCTGCAAGCGAATATGGCGACCCACCCCATGAACCCTTTATCGAGTTTGTCACCGACGAAGTTCGAGCCGCCTATGCAAAAGCCGCCATGGATGCTGCCGCTAACCTTGCCGGTGGCAAGGTATCGACAACCAACGCCAGCGCCCTTCGCATCACTTACACGGCGATGCACGGTGTGGGCTGGGATACTGTCGGACCTCTGTTTAGCGCAGCAGGAATCGAACTCGACGTGGTCACCGAGCAAATCAAGCCAGACGCCACCTTCGCCACCGTGGCATTTCCGAACCCAGAAGAGCCTGGCGCGATGGATCTGGCTTTCGCCAAGGCTCGGGCAACCAACGCGCACCTGATCCTCGCCAATGACCCCGATGCCGACCGTTTGGCCATCGGCATTCCCGACTCAAGCAGCCCAGAAGGGTACCGCCGCCTAACCGGCGACGAGGCCGGTCTCATTTTGGGTCACGCTGCTGCGGTCGCAGCAAACCGAAGCGGGCGCAAAGGCGCTATCGCTTGTTCGATCGTTTCGAGCTCGGCGTTGGCCGCTGTCGCCAAGAAGTTCGATCTCGATTTCAGGCAAACCCTCACTGGTTTCAAGTGGATCGCAAAGGTGCCGAACCTCATCTTCGGCTACGAAGAAGCGCTCGGCTACGCGATCGACCCAGGCAACATTCCAGACAAAGACGGTATCTCGGCCGCTCTTGCGATTGCCATGCTCGCTGCCGAACTGAGCGCCCATGGAATCACGCTGGAAGAGCACCTTGACGCTCTGCGCGCCGAGTTTGGTTATTTCGCCAACGGGCAGGTTTCGCTTCGTTTCAGCGAACTGAGCGAAATCGCCCGCATGATGAAGGGCTTGCGCGAATATCCGCCGACCGAAATCGACGGTGTCGCAGCAAAACTCACTGACCTAAACGAAGGCTCGGCAGACCTGCCGCCAACCGACGGACTGCGCTTCGACCTAGCCGACTCGCGCCGAGTGATTATTCGCCCGAGCGGAACCGAACCCAAACTCAAGTGCTACTTGCAAGCAGAAGGGACAACCAAGAACGAAGCTCAGGCAGGGCTAGTCCACCTAGACGCAGCCATGCGCGAGATTCTCGCCGCCATCTAGCTTTTCGCACTAGGCCTTTGGGTTTGCGATAAACGCTCGAACGCTCTGTGGCACTGGCAACTGCCTCGATTCGTCATCGTCGGCGATTGGTTCACCTGCAACAAGGCTCAGCGGAATGAGTCCAGCCCAGACTCCCGTGCCAAGGTCTTCGGGTTCATCCTCGACTCCGTGCTCACGAACCTTGAGCGATGCCTCGTCCAACGGCACTGAAAGCACTACCGTTGCAGCGAGTTCCTTCTTGGTCGACTTGCGAACCTCAGCCGAACGACCAGGCAAAAACCCGTCGGAAACGACCTCGAGAGCTCGAGCCTTGTCTTCGCCAGTCACCTCGGATGCTCGTCCGAAGATAACCACCGAGCGATAGTTCATGCTCGAGTTGAACGTGCTGCGCGCCACCACGATTGCGTTGAGTTCGGTCACCGAAATGCAAAGGGGCGCTCCTTCGGCGATGAGACGCATAAACCGCGCGCCAGAAGACCCGTGAATCAGAAGTCGATCGCCATCACGGGTGTATCCGTAGGGCAAGATCACCGGTTCGCCGTCGATTGACAGAGCAATGTGGCAGAGGATGTTCGAGTCGAGCACCTCATAAAGAGCGGTTCGATCTTCGACGGCTCGCTCGCGCATGCGATTGAGTTGGGTGCGGTCGCTCGAACCGGGCTTGGGCAGACTCATGCCCCCATTATTGCCGAGAGTTCACCGAAGCAACCGCTGGAAAACCTGATAGGCGCAGCAGAGCGCGCGATTTGTGAAAGGTTAGAGCAGAGACTTGGTGAGCTTGGTCTGCAACTCTTCGAGGTCGAAGAAGTGCTCAACCTCGATGATTTCGGCTGGCAGTCCTTGCAGTTTGTCGACGAGGTCGGGCGTGGTCATCACGATGTTGGCTTCGAATCCGGCAGAACGAGCTGTGGACATGTCGACAGCCTCGACGGTGGCCTCAAGACCCAACTGCATGAGCACTTTTTCGATGTTCATTTTCAACAAGACACTGGTGCCAATGCCCATGCCACATACTGCAACGATTTTCATAAATTCATCCTCGCAGGTGGCTAAGCGAGGATTGACCGAATATCTTCCACTGTGACGGCATTTAACAAACTGTTCACACGATCGGCATCCATGAGCAGGTTGGAGAGTTCGGCCAAGACCCCAAGGTGACCATCGTGATCGGGTGCACACAAACCGAAAACTAGGCGAACCGGGTCGTTGGCTTCATTGCCGAACTCGATCGGTTCGTTCAGCACCAGAAGCGAGAGGCCCATCGAAAAGACCGACTCGGATGGGCGAGCATGTGCGATTGCGATGCCGGGGGCGACCACGAAATAGGGGCCGAACTCGTGCAAGGCCGCGACCATCGCATCCGTGTATGGGGCATCGGTGCGACCTGAAATCTCGAGCAGACCGCCAGCAACGCGAAGCGCGCTCTCTGGGGTGATCACCGAGCCGATTGCGATCGATCCTTCGGCGAAGGCGTTGGAAAGCAACGAATCGGACACTTAGGTTAGCCTCGCGCCGCCGCGAATCCGGATTCGATTCGAGCAACCAGTTCTTCGCGGTCTTCGATGGCGATGAAGCTGGCGCGTGCAGCGTTGATCTGGAACTGCTCGAGGTCGTCGAGGTCATAGCCGAAAGCCTCGGTGAGCAGTTGCAGTTCGCGAGTGATCGTGGTCGCGCTCATCAAACGGTTGTCGGTGTTTACGGTCACGTTGAAACCTAGGTCGAACAGCACGTCGAACGGGTGGTCGACCATTTCGGTGCCCCACTCCTCGATTGCGCCGGTCTGCAGGTTGGACGAGGGCGAAAGCTCGAGAGGAATCTGGCGGTCGTGCACCCAGTCTGCAATCGGTCCGAGTTCGACAAACTCGAGTTCGCCATCCTTACGCTTGAGAATCACGTCTTCCATGATTCGCACGCCGTGACCGAGGCGCAGCGCGCGACCGTTGATCAGTGCATCCTTGATGCTGTCGATGCCGTCGGCCTCACCAGCGTGCACCGTGATCGGGAACATTTGCTCGGCAAGATAGTCGAAGGCCACCTTGTGACGCTGGGGCAGGAAGCCCTTTTCGGGCCCAGCAATGTCGAATCCGACCACTCCGTTGTAACGGTGGCGAACGGCGAGTTCCGCGATCTCGAGACCACGGTCGTTGTGACGCATTGCGGTTACGAGTTGCCCGATCGAGATGTCTCCGCCGAGGTCGGCAACCAGCTCAATGGCTTCGTCGATGCCGGCTTGAACGGCTTCAACGGTTTCGTCGAGGTTCAACCCCGCACGAAGGTGCTGCTCGGGAGCCCAGCGTAGCTCGCCGTGAATGACTCCGTCGGCGTGCAGGTCGAGCACAAACTCGCGAGCGACTCGGGCTAGTCCGTGCTTGGTTTGCATCACGGCGATGGTGTGCTCGAAGGTTTCGAGATAGCGCACCAGCGAACCCGAGTCGGCGGCGCCTTGAAACCAGATGCCTAGGTCGGCAGCGTTGTCGGCAGGCAGTTGGTGACCGATCTCGGCCGAGAGTTCGATGATGGTCTGCGGGCGAAGACCTCCGTCGAGGTGGTCGTGCAGCGAAACCTTTGGAAGTTTGGCGAAGTCGATGGTCATCTTGCTCTCGTAGTTTTTGGGTCTAGACGGTAACCCGGTCGAGCACTATCTGCTTGCTCGATTCGGAAGCGTTCGGGTCAATGGTAATGCCGCCGTCGAGAGCGTCTAGGGCACGCTCGAACCGGACTGGCTCGTCGGTAAGCAGGGTCATCAGTGGCTGGCCCTTGCGAACCCGCTGACCCTGCTGAACGTGAAGCGTGATTCCCGCACCAAACTGCACGGCGTCTTCTTTGCGTTCGCGACCCGCACCCAATCGCCAGGATGCGACACCCACGGCAAGCGCATCCAACTGGGTCACCACGCCATCGGCTTCGGCTAGAACCTCTTGAGATTCGCGAGCAACCGGGAGTGCCGCATAGGGGTCGCCGCCCTGAGCCGAGATCATCGCGCGCCACTTGTCCATCGCGCGGCCGTCTCGAAGGGCTGCCGCAACATCGACATCGGGTTGACCGGCAAGACGTAGCATTTCGCGTGCGAGGTCGACGGTGATGTCAATCACATCTTGTGGCCCGCCACCGGCGAGCACCTCGACCGCCTCTTTCACCTCGAGCGCGTTTCCAACTTCGAGTCCGAGCGGGGTCGACATGTCGGTGAGCAGCGCCGAAGTGTTCACCCCGGCGTCATTTCCGAGTTGAACCAGCACCGTGGCAAGTTCGCGAGCGCGATCGATGTTTTTCATGAACGCACCCGACCCGACCTTCACGTCGAGCACTAGGGATGCGGTTCCCTCGGCAATCTTCTTGCTCATGATCGACGACGCAATCAGCGGAATCGCCTCGACCGTGCCCGTGACATCGCGCAGTGCATAAAGTTTCTTGTCTGCTGGAGCCAGCCCCGAACCTGCGGCACAAATCACGGCACCGACCGATTCGAGTTGGGCTCGCATCTCGGCGTTTGACAGGTTGGCACGCCATCCCGGAATCGCCTCTAGCTTGTCGAGCGTGCCACCGGTGTGACCGAGCCCGCGACCAGACAACTGCGGCACCGCGACACCGAAGGCTGCCACCAGAGGGGCGAGCGTGAGAGTGATCTTGTCGCCCACGCCGCCGGTCGAATGTTTGTCGGCGGTCGGCCAAGCAAGCGTTTCAAAGTTGAGTCGCTCACCCGAGTTGATCATGGCCAGAGTCAGGTCGCGAATCTCTCGGCGGTTCATTCCGTTGAGCAAGATCGCCATCGCCATCGACGACATCTGCTCGTCGGCCACAACGCCCTTGGTGTAGTTGTCTACCAGCCAGTTGATGGCTTCGGTCGAAAGCTCGCCGCCGTCGCGCTTGGCAATGATTAGTTCTACTGCAGAAAAGGTCGCCATCAGATGTTCAAATCGTTCGGGCCGAATGCATCGGGAAGCACCTCGGCGATGGTCTTGAATCCAGAGACGGTGTCGAGCACCAGTTCGGGTGCGGAGTGTTCAAAAAGCAACTGGCGGCAGCGACCACACGGCATCAAAACATCGCCGTTCTTGTCGCAGCAGGTGAAGGCAACGAGCTTGCCGGCTTGCTGCATAGTCAGCGCGCTCACCAGCGAGCATTCGGCACAAAGACCAAGACCATAGGATGCGTTCTCGACGTTGCAGCCGGTAACGATTTGACCACTCGTGGTCAGGGCAGCGGCCCCGACCGGAAAGTTTGAATAAGGGGCGTAAGCCTTTTGCATCGCAGCACGAGCGTGCTCGCGCAGCGCATCCCAGTCAATTTCCATAAACTCCACCTTGAGTCGGTGCGACCGCGTCAGCGTTCGCCTAAGTCCAAACTACTTGTTGTTGATGCTCGAGTCGACCACGATCGTGCCGTCGTTAATCTCGCTGACGAGTTGGGCCAAGCGACCGGTAACGCCCGTTGGATAGGTGATTGCTCCGGCTTCGGTCAGCACTACTCCCCCGTCACTCAAAGTGCCTACGTAACGCCCCGCGACTCCACCGACGAAGGTGTCGGTCAGGCCCGCTGCCATGGTTGACTCGACGACCGGTGCGATGCGCTTCGGCATCGAGGCGAGAATCGAACCCTTCACGGCGTCATTGGCTGCGAGGGCCGCCCAGTCGGTGTCTATTCCGATAAACATCGGGGATGCCGCATCCGCGGTGCCGTCTGTGCCGGTATTTTCTCCTTCGCCACCGGTGCTTGGATTCGCGCCCAGCACGACCGAACCCGTGTAGCCGAAAATCACGTCTGCCCCGCGGGTTGCCAATCGATAGGCGAGTTTGGTTTGAGCCTCGGAATCGGCCCAGGCTCCGGTCACCGACCAGTCTCTCGGGTCGATGCCCGGTGCGCCGATGATCGAAACGCTCGTTCCGTTTTGCGAGTTGAAATAGTCGACGCCCTGCTTGAAGCCAGTGATGACCTCGACAATCTGGATTGTGCGGTTCGCACCAAAGGCGGCGACAACACCCGACTTCGTGGCCGACGCGGCTAGATAGCCGGCCAAGAACGCCGATTGGGCAGCGTCGAAACGCAGTTCACGAACATTTTCCAGCGAGGCGGCTTGGCCGAAGCTCGTGGTCAACTCGGCATCTACCAGAGCAAATCGAACGTTGGGGTTTGCCTTCGCCACGCGGTAGGTGGCCGCCGCCATGCGGTGCGAAACGGCGACAACAAAGTCACAATCGGCCGCAATCAAGCCCTTCAGCTGGTTGACGTAGCTTTCGGTGTTCGGCTTTTCGCTCGCGAGAGCCAGCTTGTAGCCGACACCTTGTTTGACCACCGCACGTTGCACTCCGTCGAGGGCTTGGTCGTCGATCGAGCCGGCTTCGATGGTCGAAACCGACGCAGCAATGCAGGCCTTGTAATCGACATTGGTCACCTCGGCATCGGGGCCGATCGCGGAGCATCCGGTTAGCAGAAGCGCGGATGCGGCGAGCGCCGACAACTCCCGAATCAACCGCATTTTCGCTCCCATGATGTGTCCATTTTGTCACTCGGTGCTAAAGCACGTCGCCGTGACCCATTTCGCGCAGCTTTGCCACCGCATCCTTGGTGGTTTGGGCCCGGTCGCGGGTGGTGATCAAGAGTGCATCGGGAGTGTCGACCACGATCACGCCGTCGAGGCCCGAAACGGCGATGACCTTGCCACCCTCGCCCACCACGAGACCGGTCGAATCGAGCGAGATAGCTCGCACGTCACCCAAAGTCTTGAGTCCGTTTGGTTCGGGAGCGCTGAGGTCGCTCAGTGCACCAAAGTCTCCAACGTCGGTCCAATCAAAGGATGCGCGCACAACCCGCATCTCACCGCGTGCGGCGGCTGGCTCTGCCACCGAATAGTCGATGGCGATCTTCTTGATTTTCGACCAAGCCTCGGGCAGTGCCGCCTGAGTTTCGGGTGCTCCCCAGCCGGTGGCAAGTTGCTCGACGGTGCGCACGAGTTCTGGCTCGCTCAGTTCGATGGCGGCCAGCAGCCGATCGGCTCTGGCAATGAACATGCCAGCGTTCCAGAGATAGTTACCCGAGGCGAGGTATTCGGCGGCTAGCGCGGGGCTGGGCTTTTCGACGAAGCCGTCGACCTCGGCTACCGAGGCGTCCGCACCGACCAGCGCTCCAACCCGAATGTATCCGTAGGCACTCGTTGCAACGGTCGGCTCGATGCCGATGGCGACGATGTGACCGTGCTCGGCTTGCGCAGCCGCTGCCGCGACTGCCGATTCGAAGCCGGCCTGGTCGCGAATCACATGATCGGCAGCGAACGAACCGATGACTGACTCCGGGTTGCTCGCGCGAATCACGGCAGCCGCGAGCGCAATCGCCGCCGTCGATTCACGAGGCTCGGGTTCTACGATCAGGTTGGCTTCGGGCAGCTGCGGCAACTGCCGCGCAACTTCATGCGAGTGGGCTGAGCCCGTGACCACAAAAACGCGCTCGGCAGGCAAAAATCCTGCCAAACGAGCCACGGTTTCTTGAAGCAAGGAGCGACCAGAACCGGTGAAATCGAGCAGGAACTTTGGCGAGCTCATCCTCGATAACGGCCATAGTCGAGAGCCAACGCCACCGGCCGGAATCACCGCATAGAAGTTGGGCTCGAAAAGGGGGTTGCTCACGAAATAAACCTAGCCCACGGGGGTTTAGACTTGAAGGTAATTGCGCTTCGATGCCGTCGCCAAACAGGAGGAATTCGTGCCCACAAAGCCCGCTGGCACCCTTTATCGCGGCAAGACCGGAATGTGGTCTTGGGTTCTTCACCGAATCACCGGTGTGGCCATCTTTTTCTTTCTTCTGGTTCACACTCTAGACACCGCACTGGTGAGAGTCAGCCCAGAGGCCTATAACGCGGTAATCAACACCTACAAGACCCCGCTCATCGGTCTTGCCGAGCTTGGGCTAGTGGCCGCTCTGCTGTTCCACGGACTAAACGGCGTTCGCGTGATGCTGATCGACTTCTGGCGCAAAGGCTCGAAATATCAGAACGTCATGTTCTGGATAGTTATCGCGCTCGCTTTCATTCTGTTCCTGGGCTTCGCCCCTCGTCACCTGATGCACGTATTCGGTTAGGAGCAGGCAAATGGTAACCATCGAAACGCCTCGCAGCCCGCGCTCACGCAAGCACGCCCAATGGGAAAAGTGGGGCTGGCTCTATATGCGCTACTCGGGCGCAATCTTGCTCGTTCTGATCTTCGGCCACATCTTCATCAACCTGCTCACGGGTGAAGGCATCAAGCAGATCGACTTTGCCTTCGTCGCAGGCAAGTGGGCTAACCCTTTCTGGCAGGTCTATGACGTTCTGATGCTCTGGCTCGCATTGATTCACGGCACCAACGGCATGCGCACAATCGTCAACGACTATGCCGAGCGTGAAAACGTGCGCAAGGTTTTGAACTACACGCTTTGGATCGTCTGCGGTCTTCTGATCGTGCTTGGCACCCTGGTCTGCGTGACCTTCGACCCATGCATCGACCAGAACGCTGTGAACTATCTGCCACAGGTTTGCAAAGGATAAAAATTGACTAAGCCACGCATCCACAACTACACCTATGACGTCGTCATTGTCGGCGCCGGTGGTGCAGGTATGCGCGCCGCAATCGAAGCCGGACCTCACGCTAAGACCGCAGTGATCAGCAAGCTGTTTCCGACCCGTTCGCACACCGGCGCGGCCCAGGGTGGAATGGCGGCAGCTCTTGCCAACGTCGAAGAGGACAGCTGGGAATGGCACACCTTCGACACCGTCAAGGGTGGCGACTATCTGGTTGACCAGGATGCTGCCGAAATCCTTGCAAAGGAATCGGTCGAGGCGGTTATCGACCTCGAGAACATGGGCCTTCCGTTCAACCGCACCCCCGACGGCAAGATCGACCAGCGCCGTTTCGGTGGTCACACTCGCGACCACGGCAAAGCTCCGGTTCGTCGCTCTTGCTATGCCGCCGACCGCACCGGTCACATGATTCTTCAGACCCTTTATCAGAACTGCGTCAAGCTCGGCATAGAGTTTTATAACGAGTTCTATGTGCTCGACCTCGTCATGGTTGGCGAGGGCAAGAAGCGTCGCCCTTCGGCAGTCGTTGCCTACGAACTCGCCACCGGAGACCTGCACGTGTTCCAGGGCAAGTCGATCGTGTTCGCAACCGGCGGTTTCGGCAAGATCTTCAAGACCACATCGAACGCCCACACCCTCACGGGTGACGGCGTCGGCATCATCTATCGCAAGGGTCTTCCACTCGAGGACATGGAGTTCTACCAGTTCCACCCCACCGGTCTCGCCGGGCTCGGCATCCTACTTTCTGAGGCTGCACGTGGTGAAGGTGGAATCCTGCGCAACGCATCCGGTGAGCGCTTCATGGAGCGTTACGCGCCGACCATCAAAGACCTCGCACCTCGCGACATGGTCGCTCGAGCGATGGCCAACGAGGTTCGCGAAGGTCGCGGAGCCGGCCCGAACAAGGACTACGTTCTGCTCGACCTCACCCACCTTCCACCAGAGGTCATCGACGCCAAGTTGCCAGACATCACCGAGTTCGCCCGCACCTACCTCGGTGTCGAACCTTACACCGAGCCCGTGCCGGTCTTCCCGACCGCTCACTACGCGATGGGCGGCATCCCGACCAACGTGAAGGCCGAGGTGCTCAGCGACAACAAGACCGTGGTGCCAGGCCTCTATGCCGCGGGCGAGTGCGCTTGCGTATCGGTGCACGGAGCGAACCGTCTCGGCACCAATTCGCTGCTAGACATCAACGTGTTCGGCAAGCGAGCCGGCATCTATGCCGTTGAGTATGCCAAGACTGCGCAGCATGTGCCGGTGCCAGAGGATGCCGCATCCGAGGTAATCGCGATGATCGAAAAGGTTCGCAAGGCCAAGGGCAACGAAAAGGTGGCCGTGCTTCGCAAAGAACTGCAAGACACCATGGACAAAAACGCCCAGGTTTATCGCACCGAGGAGTCGCTCAACGAGGCCCTCGACAAGATTGCCGAACTGCGCGACCGCTATGAGCACATCTCGGTTCAAGACAAGGGCGAGCGTTTCAACACCGACCTGCTCGAGGCAATCGAGCTCGGCTTCTTGCTCGACCTCGCCGAGGTTCTGGTGGTCACTGCCCGTGAGCGTCGTGAAAGCCGCGGTGGTCACTACCGCGAAGACTACGAGACTCGCAACGACAAGAAGTTCATGGTGCACTCGATGGCCTATCTGACCGACAAGAAGGTCAAGAAGCCAGGAGACAACATCAAGATCGACTGGAAGCCAGTCACCATCACCAACTATCAGCCGATGGAGCGTAAGTACTAAATGTCAGCTGAAACCAAAAAGATTGGCGAGATTCCATCGTTCAAGGTCACGCTATTCGTTCGTCGCTTCAACCCAGAGGATGGGCAAGAGGCACGTTGGCAGGACTTCGACGTCGAGGTGTTCGGCACCGACCGCGTGCTTGACGCGCTGCACAAGATCAAGTGGGAACAAGACGGTTCGCTAACCTTCCGCCGCTCTTGTGCTCACGGTGTTTGTGGCTCGGATGCGATGCGCATCAACGGTCGCAACCGTCTGGCTTGCAAGACCCTGATCAAAGACCTCGACATTTCGCAGCCGATCTATGTTGAACCAATCAAGGGGCTCGCGGTCGAAAAAGACCTCGTGGTCGATATGAACCCGTTCTATCAGGCCTACCGCGACGTCAAGCCGTTCTTGATCGCCAGCGACAAACCGGCCAAGGAGCGCCTGCAGTCGGCAGAAGACCGCGAGCGTTTCGACGACACCACCAAGTGCATCCTGTGTGCCGCTTGCACCACCTCGTGCCCAGTGTTCTGGACCGATGGTCAGTACTTCGGCCCAGCCGCGATCGTCAACGCTCACCGCTTCATCTTCGACTCGCGTGACGAGGCGGCCGAGGTTCGCCTCGAAATCTTGAACGACAAAGAAGGCGTGTGGCGATGCCGCACCACCTTCAACTGCACCGAGGCTTGCCCTCGAGGCATCCAGGTGACCAAGGCGATCGCCGAGGTCAAGCAGGCGATCCTTCGCGGTCGCCCCTAAGAAAGCGAGAGAAACATGGTGCCAGACGCAACCAAATGGGTGGTCGACACCCTTTCTCTAGTGGCCGTGATCGGAGCGATTATCGCTCTCGCGGTTTGGGTCACCAGCAAGAGCCGCCGCGGATGAGCGACTGCGAAGGCGTTTGCTCGGCCGATCAAGAGCCCATTGCACAACCAAAAACTGGGATGCTCTCGCGACGCGGTCTTCTGGCCGCTCTGGGTTCCGGGCTGGCCGCAGTCGGCCTGACGACTCTGGGTGAAACCGCAGCCCATGCAGCCAAGACCTACACGGTTTGCAAAACCACCGACGTGAAGGTTGGCTCGGGCAAGGTTTTTCGGCCTGCCGGCGCAACCTCCTATGTCTTGGTCACCCAACCGCGCAAGGGCGTGTGGCGCGCGTTCAACGCAAACTGCACTCACGAAAACGTGCCGGTGGCTGGCGCCGCAAACAATGTCGTGGTCTGCAACCAGCACGGAGCCCGGTTCAACGCCGACACCGGCGCTCGCACCGCCGGCCCGGCCAGACGGGCACTGACCAAGTTCAAGGTTGCCGTCAGCGGCACCAGCGTCAAGGTGACCTTCTAGGGCTTATCCACCCTGAAATAAAGGCTTCGCGCCGGCACTCGGTTTTCGAGTTGTGCTGGTCTGTGGTGAATGTCGAGCCAATTTCCAGCGATCGAAGATCCGAGGAGTTCTTCTCGAAAGCCCGTGTTGGCTAGCACCTGAATTCGCTCGACCCGCCCCATCGAATCTTCGTGGGTTCGCTCAAACAGGATGGCGTGATTCTTGAGCTCGAGCACCTCGAGGCCGCCATGGCTGAGCGCTTTCGAGGATGCGCGCAGTCGCATCCACGGTGCCGAAAACTCGAAGGCTTGAACCTGGACCAGGTCGAAGTTTTTCGGAAAGGTCGCCCGACAGCCGGGGTCGTTTACACCCTCGAGAGCTAGCTCGGTGCCAGAGAAAACCACGGGAACGCCGGGGATCAGCATGTGCAACGCGAACCCAAGTTGCCAACTTTCGCGCTTGCCCTCGACCAGCGTCGCGAATCGGGCGGTGTCGTGACTGTCGATGAAGTTTGGCAGCACGCTGTAATCGCCCCAAGATTTGCCCCAGCGCATGATGTCGAGAATGAAGTCTTCGGCGTCGGCCGAGTGCTTGTGCACGTAATCGAGCACGCGATAGCCAGAGCGATAGTTTTGCACCGCCTCGAAACCTTCGGCGAACGACCATTCGTTCCAAGCCTCGGCGATGAAGTAGCGAGCCGAGTCGAGATCCTTCACGCGATCGCGCAGGGCGAGCATGAACCCGTCGGCAAACTTGTATGGCACATCCAAGCGCCAACCGGAGATGCCGAACTCGTGCCAGTGGCGAAGCACGCGCTCGACATAGTCGAGCACTTGCGGCGAGGAAGTGTTGAGTTTTGGCATGAACTCGGTGCCGCCGAAGGTTTGGTAGCTGCCGTCGTCATAGATGGTGAACATCTCGCGCAGGGTTGCATCGCCGGCTTGTGCCGCTAAGAACTCCGGCATCGACTTGCCGCTGTGGTTGAAGACGCCATCGAGAAGAATTCCGATGCCGTGCGCCTGCGCATCCTTGGTTAGGTCTTTGAGATCTTGGTTGCTACCGAGCAACGGGTCGATCTCAAAATAGCTCTCGGTGTCATATCGGTGGTTGCTAGGCGCTCGAAAAACCGGGTTGAAATAGATGTTGGCTGTGCCGATGCCAGCCAGGTAGTCGAGCTTGGATGCGACGCCGCGCAGGTTGCCTCCGAAGAAGTTTTGTGGGGTCGGTGCGGTGTCCCAGGCGACCAACGCGCGGTCGGCCGGCACGCTCTCATCACGGGCGAAACGGTCCGGGAAGATTTGATAGATCAGTCCCTTGCGCACAAAGTCGAGGTGGTCTGAACCGCGCTGTTCGAGTTTCATAGGGCAAGACTAGGGCAGGGCGGCGGGGCTTTGCCGCCCATCCCCGTGGCAAACCTAAACTTGAGCCATGACCACACTCAAAGTTGCCACCATCAACGTCAACGGCGTTCGCGCCGCGTTTAGAAAAGGCATGGCCGACTGGGTGGTCGCCGAGCGTCCAGACATCATCGCCCTGCAAGAGGTGCGTGCCGACACCACCGACCTGCTCGAGCTATTTGGTGGCACAGAGGATGCACTAGGCCACAGCTGGCACGTGTTGCACGATGCCGCGAGCGCTAAGGGTCGCGCGGGTGTTGCCGTGTTGAGCCGTTTTGCCCCGATCGCTCACCGCACCGAGCTCGGACCGGACGAGTTCGACAGCGCTGGCCGCTGGCTCGAGGTCGACTTCGATGTGAACGGCAAGACCTTCACCGTGATCAGCACCTACGTGCACTCGGGCGAGGTTGATACCCCGAAGCAGGTTGAGAAGTACAAGTTTCTCGAAGCGATGACCGCCCGAATGGATGCGATGCGAGCAGACGGAGCGCTCGTGGTCGTGGTTGGCGACCTCAACGTCGGCCACACCGAACTCGACATCAAGAACTGGAAGGGCAACCTCAAAAATGCCGGCTTCTTGCCAGAAGAGCGTGCCTATTTCGACACCATGATGCACAAACAGGGGTGGGTCGATGTGGGTCGCGCCGCGCATCCCGATGTGCCCGGCCCCTACACCTGGTGGTCGTTCCGCGGGCAGGCTTTCGACACCGATGCGGGCTGGCGCATCGACTATCACCTGGCTACTCCCGCCCTGGCCGCGAATGCCGCGAACTACAAGGTTCACCGCGCTGCCAGCTATGACACTCGATGGACCGACCACTCCCCTGTGGTCGTCGACTACACGCTCTAAACTTGTCGCTATGACCAAGCCAAACCTGCTCAGCGGAATGCAACCCTCCGCCGGATCACTTCACCTCGGCAACTATCTCGGTGCCCTAGTGAACTGGGCCAAGATGCAGGATGACTACAACGCCTACTATTGCGTGGTCGATTTGCACGCCATCACTGTGCCTCAAGAGCCAGCAGCGCTTCGCCAGAACACCCGCATCACCGCCGCCCAGTATTTGGCCGCCGGCATCGATGAAAACAAGTCCGCCCTGTTCGTGCAGAGCCACGTTCCGGCGCACGCCCAGCTAGCTTGGGTGCTCAACTGCATCACCGGCATGGGTGAAGCCGGTCGCATGACCCAGTTCAAAGACAAGACTCAAAAGGGCGGCAGCGACAGCGCTTCGGTTGGGCTCTTCACCTACCCGATTCTTCAGGCAGCCGACATCCTCTTGTATCAGCCGAAGGTGGTTCCTGTCGGCGAAGACCAACGCCAGCACCTCGAACTTACTCGCGACCTCGCGATGCGCTTCAACAGCCGTTTCGGCGAGACATTTGTGATTCCCGAGGCCGTGATTCTCAAAGAGACCGCCAAGATTTATGACCTGCAAAATCCAGAGGCCAAGATGTCGAAGTCGGCAGCTGACCCTAAGGGCCTAATCAACATCATGGATGATTCGGCGGCAGTCGTGAAAAAGATCAAGTCTGCAGTCACCGACACCGACGGCGTTATTCGCTTCGACCGCGAGACCAAGCCGGGCGTTTCGAACCTACTCGGCATTCACAGCGCCATCTCGGGTGAGAGCATCGCTTCGATCGAGGCTCGCTTCGAGGGTGCCGGTTATGGCGCGCTCAAGGGTGAAGTGGCGGATGTTGTGGTTGGCGCAATCGAACCGATTCGAAACCGCACCGAAGACCTGCTGAGTGACCCGGCCGAGCTCGACCGCCTACTTGCCAAGGGCGCAGCTCGCGCATCCGAGCAGGCCGAGGCAACTCTCGCTCTGGTTTATGACCGCATCGGGTTCGTCAAGGCCTAGTCCAAGCCAAAGGTTCACCGGCTGTTTGCAGACGGTGCAGGGAATAACTTTCCCGCTCATCCCTGTTTTCTGGGATGATAGACAAGCAACAAGTTCTTCGGGGTCAGTGAAAATCTGAGCCGGCGGTTAAAGTCCGCGACCCGACTAACTGCCCGAGAGGGCAACGGCGATCAAGGCAACTTGAGAACCGGGTTAGGCGGTTGAGCTGGTGAAATTCCAGCACCGACGGTTAAAGTCCGGATGGGAGAAGAACGAGGGTTTGGCGTTTCGTTTTTGCGATTTCGCTAAACCCTAGGTTTTGCGCTTTGCGCGGACCTTCTCTCGCCAACCCCGAAGCTCTGAAACTTCGAGAGGTTAGGCAAAATGAGCCACGAGACATACGAGAGTGCGATGCGTCGCGCGCTCGAACTCGCGCTGCTCGGCCCAGCCTGGGGCGTGAACCCACAAGTCGGTTGCGTGATTCTGGATGCCGAACGCGAGATCATCGCCGAGGGGTGGCACCGTGGTGCGGGCACCGCACACGCAGAGGTCGACGCCCTGAGCAAACTTGAGGTCGTGCCCGCCGGCGCGACCGCGGTAGTCACACTTGAACCCTGCAACCACACCGGCCGCACCGGACCTTGCGCGCAGGCTCTGATTGCCGCTGGCATCAGCCGCGTGGTGTTCGCATCGAGTGACCCCGGAGCCACCTCGGGTGGCGGAGCCCAGACCTTGCGCGACGCCGGAGTCGAGGTTGTCGGCGGAGTGCTCGAGAGCATCGCATCCGAGCGAGGCCGAGTCTGGCTCACCGCAAACCGACTGCAACGCCCATACGTCACAGTAAAGTGGGCGTCGAGCATAGACGGACGCGCTGCGGCCAACGACGGCACCAGCAAGTGGATCAGCAGTGAAGAATCTCGCGCCAACTGCCACCTGATGCGCAGCGAAGTTGACGCGATTCTGGTTGGCACCGGAACCGTGCTCGACGATGACCCCGAACTCACTGCACGCAAGCCGAACGGCGACCTCTATGAGCATCAGCCGATGCGCGTGGTGGTCGGCAACCGCGAGATTCCAGAGGGGTCTCGAGTGCTGAACGACCGCGCCGAAACGGTGCGGTTGCGCACACACTCGATTCACGGAATTCTCGCCGCACTCTGGCAAGAAGGCATCAAGCACGTTCTGATCGAAGGCGGCCCGATGGTCGCGTCGCAGTTCGTGCGACTTGGCCTAGCCGACCAGTTCATCTTCTATCTGGCTCCAATGCTGCTCGGGGGCGAACGCACCGCAATTCGCGAGCTCGGCATCGAAACCATGGCCGACGCCAAACACCTCGACTTTGTCGAAATCAAAACGCTCGGAGACGACATCTTTGTTCGCGCCGTGCCTAGGAGTGCATAAATGTTTACCGGAATCATCGAAGAACTCGGGCGCGTGGCCGCCATCGAGGAGCAGCCAGACGCTAAGCGCATCACGTTTGAAGGTCCGCTGGTGACCTCCGACGTCGCGCGAGGCGACTCAATCGCGGTCTGCGGCGCTTGCCTCACGGCTGTTGAGATCGAAAACGGCAAATTCACCGCGGATGTAATGAACGAAACCCTGCGACTGACCAACTTGGGCGACCTCAAGGCCGGCGACCCCGTCAATCTCGAACGCGCGATGAACGCATCGACTCGCTTCGGCGGTCACATGGTGCTCGGTCACGTTGACGGTGTTGGTGAAGTTGTGAGCCGCGAACCGAGCGACAACTGGGAATGGGTGCGCGTGAGCATCCCAGCCGAGTTGACCAAGTATGTGGTGCTCAAGGGTTCGATCACCATCGACGGAATTTCACTCACCGTGAATGAAGTAAACGGCAATGTTTTGGGATTCAGCCTGATTCCCGAAACACTTCGACTCACCACGCTTGGCACCAAACAGCCAGGCGACAGAGTCAACATCGAGGCCGATGTAATGGCCAAACACATCGAGCGCTTGCTCGAGGCAAGGAGCAACTAATGGCACTTTCGACGATTGAAGAAGCCCTCGACGCACTGCGCGCGGGCAAGCCGATTTTGGTGGCCGACGACGAGAACCGCGAAAACGAGGGCGACGCCATTCTGGCCGCCGAGTTCGCGAGCGAAGAGTGGATGGCGTGGATCGTGCGCAACACCACCGGGTTTTTGTGCGTTCCGATGGAAGAGTCGCGTGCCAACGAGCTCGAACTGCCGCTGATGACGGTGAACAACCAAGACCCGCACGCCACCAACTACACCGTGAGCGTGGATGCGGCCAACCGCTTCAGCACCGGTGTTTCGGCGGCCGACCGAGCCAATACCGCTCGAGTGCTCGCCAGCTCTGACGCAATGCCCGAGTCGTTGCTTCGTCCTGGCCACATGCTGCCGCTGCGCGCCCACCCTCAAGGACTCCACGGACGACGCGGCCACACCGAAGCAACTGTTGACCTTTTGAAGCTCGCCGGGCTCACCCCCGTCGGGGTAATCGGAGAAATGGTCTCTGAAGATGGAAGCATGATGCGCCTTCCGGAGTTACTAGACGTAGGAAAGAAAGAGGGGCTACCTGTGATCACAGTCGAACAAGTCACAAACTACCTCGTCGAGCACGGCATTACTTACGAGAACAACCCGAACAACCGCATCCGCTTTGAAGCCGAAGCCAACGTGCCAACCAGCCACGGCATGTTCCGCCTGCGCGGTTATTACGACATCAAGACCACCGCAGACCACGTGGCCATCATCTCGGGCAACCCAACCGGTGAAGACGTGCTCGTGCGCATGCACAGCGAGTGCATCACCGGCGAGGCGTTCGGCTCGCTCAAGTGTGAGTGTGGCCCACAGCTCGATTTTGCCCTCGACCAGATCGCGAACGACCCACGCGGTGGCGTCGTGATTTATCTGCGCGGCCAAGAAGGACGAGGAATCGGACTTTTGAACAAACTCAAGGCATACGCGCTGCAGGAGCAGGGGCTCGACACCGTCGAGGCCAACCTGGCCCTCGGCCTGCCGAGCGAGGCCCGTGAATACGGTGCCGCCATCGCAATTCTGCGCGACCTCGGCGTGAAGTCGGTTCGCCTGATGACCAACAACCCTGAGAAGAGCGGCTCGCTCACCGCGGCCGGCATCCCGGTGACCGAATACGTTCCGGTCATCGTCGGACAAGCCGCCGAAAACGCCGGATACCTTGAGACCAAACGCGAAAAGATGGGTCACCTCATCCCCGAAGGAGCAGTCAAGTAATGAGTGGAGCGGGAGCCCCAAAACTTAGCATCGACGCGAGTGGACTCGCGGTAACCGTGATCGTCACCTCGTGGCACACCGAGATCACCGAGGGACTTCTGGCAGGCGCTGAGCGCTCGTTGAAGGCAGCTGGCAACGACGTGTATTCGGTGATGCGTGTTCCCGGCGCTTTTGAGCTGCCTCTGGCCGCGCAGTATGCGATTGAAGACGGTGCGGATGTTGTAATCGCGCTCGGCGTTGTGATTCGTGGCGGCACGCCACACTTTGAATACGTGTGCCAGTCTGTGACCGAAGGCTTGACGCGCGTGCAACTCGACACCGGAGTGCCAATCGGCTTTGGTGTGCTCACCGTGGACAACGAGAAGCAGGCTCTAGACCGTGCGGGACTGCCTGGATCAAAGGAAGACAAGGGCGCGGAGGCCGTCGAAGCCGCAGTGCTCATGGCTAGACTGAGACCATAACCAGTCGACGAGGCTAGGCCTCGAAACGAAAGTGAAAGTTATGGACATTCTTCCAATCGTCAACGACTCGATGCTCGTTCTGCACCTCATTGGTGTCGGCGCCCTGCTTTCGGGTTTCTTCTACCAGCTCAAAGACTGGTCGGCCGGCATGAAGGTCAACGCTGGCATCATTCACGGAGCTTGGCTTCAGTTGGTCACCGGATTCACCATGGCGGGTTTGATTCCAGCCATCGGCGAAGAGAGCATCAACAACATCGCCCTTGGCATCAAGTCGATTGTGATCACCGCAATCTTCTTCATCGCATACACGTTCAAAAAGAGAGAAGTCACGCCGACCTGGGTCGTGCCTTCGATTGCGGGCCTGACCACGCTGAACATCATTGTCGCAGTATTCGGACCAATCGTCAGCTAGTCGAGCGCGGATGCGGCTCAGCCAGCTGGGCCATCCACTCAAGCAAAGAAAACCCCCGAGAAGAATCTCGGGGGTTTTCGCTATCTCAAGAACAGCGCTCGAAGTCGCTTGGTCGTAAAGAGCAAGCCGAGCACAATCATCACCACGAAATACAGCGCGTGCCATAGCAGCGAGATGTCGATGTTGCCCAGCGTGCATCCGCGAACCAGAGCGATGGCTTGATAGAGCGGCAAGGCTTCGATGATGGCGCGAATCCAGTCGGGATAGATCGACAGCGGATAGAACGTGCCAGAGAACAGGAACATCGGCAGCATAAAGAAGTTGATCCAGTCCATCTGGTGGAAGTTCTTCAAATAGCTGGTGATGCCCATGCCGACCGAAGCGAAGCCGAAAGCGATCAGAACCGCAGCGGGGATGGCCAACAGGCCCCAAACCGATGGAATCAAGCCCATGCCACCGACGACCAACGTGAAGCCGCACGCATAGACAAACCCGCGCAACAGCGCCCAACCGATCTCGCCGAGCGCCACATCCAGTGGGCCGAGCGAGGTCGACAGCATCGCTTGATAGATCTTGCCGAAGTGCATCTTGAAGAAAACGTTCCAGGTGCTGTCATAGATAGCGCCGTTCATGGCACTGGTTGCGAGCAGCGCCGGGGCGATGTAGACCGCATAGCTGATCGGGTTGCCCGAGCCGTCGGTCACGTTTCCGATGATTTGCCCGAGGCCGACGCCGAATGCGAGCAGATAGAACACCGGCTCAACAAATCCGCTGAGCACGACTAGCCAGGTGCTCGACTTGAGGGCATAAACGTTGCGCATCAGCACCGAGTTGGGGCGACCCGAATACAGCGCCTCGCCGAGTTTGCCGCGACGGCGCTCGGCAATGGCGATTGCCGAATCGACTGTGGTGTTAATCAGGCTCATTCGCTCAGCCTCTTTTCAAACTGTGGATACGCGGTCAGCAAGCCGATCGCACCGAGACCCAGTGGCACCGCGACGTGCACCAGCAGAAGCCAGAGCGGAACATCCGCGCCATAGCTCAACGCACGACCTAGGTCGGTCGAGTGCCAGACCGGCGAAATCCAGCCGATCCACTGCAGATAAATCGGCAAGGTGGTTAGCGGAAAGTAGGTGCCCGAGAACATGAACATCGGAGTAAGCACGAAGCGTCCGACGATGGCGAAGAAGCCGTCGTCATCCTTGATGAACACGGTCACCGAGAGCATCACCGCAGCAAAGCCGAAGCCCGCGAGCGCACTGGCCACCGTGAGCACCGGCAAGCTGGCGAGTGGGATCGCCCCGAAGGCAACCAAAATCAACTCATAGAGCCCGACCTGAATGACGCATCGGGCCATTGCCGCAAGCATCACACCGTGCACGATCTGGCGAGCGCTTATCGCCGTTGCGTTTATCGAATAGAAGGTCTTGTTCCAAACGAAACCTTCGATGGTCGGAAAGGTCACTTCGTCCATCGCGCCTTGGATGGCGGCGGTAGCCAGCAGTGCTGGCGCCAGGAAGGTGAGGTAGGGAACACCGTCGATGCCGGTGCCACCCGATCCCTTGTCCACAAGTGCGCCAATACCGATGCCGATCGACAGTAAGTAGAGAACCGGGTTGCCGAGGCCGAACGCGATGAGCGCATCCCACCACTTCAACATGCCCTTGATGCGGAACTCGGCAACATAGAAAGAGCCCCAGCGAATCGGCTTCGCCGGATCTACGAGTTTTGCGGCACCTTGCCAGGTGCGTTCGACGACGCTCATTAGTCCGCCAGGCTTCGTCCGGTGAGGCGCAAGAACACGTCTTCGAGGCTCGAGCGACGCACGAGAGTGGTAACCGGGTGTAATCCCTTGGCCAGGATGCTCTCGAGAGCGCCTTCGCCGTTGTCGGTATAAACCAGGATGCGGTCGGGAAGCACCTCGAGACGCTCGCCGATGCCTTCGATCTGGGTGGCGATCTCTTTGTTGTTTGCGCTGCCGAAGCGAACCTCGAGCACCTCCTTGCTGGAGTACTCCTTGATTAGGTTGGCTGGCGAACCCTCGGCCATGATCTTGCCCTTGTCCATCACGATGAGTCGGTCGCAAAGCTGCTCGGCCTCGTCCATGTAGTGGGTGGTGATAACCAGCGTCACGCCGTTTTCTTTTAGGCGGAACAAGCGGTCCCAAAGAATGTGGCGAGCCTGTGGGTCGAGTCCGGTGGTCGGCTCGTCGAGCATGAGAATCTCAGGCTCGTTGACCAAACCGCGAGCGATAGTCAGGCGGCGCTTCATACCTCCCGAAAGGTCGTCGGTCTTGGCATTGCGCTTGTCTTCAAGCTGGGCAAACTCGAGCAGCTCGTCGATCTTGACCTTGAGCCACGAGTTTTTTAGGCCGAAGAAACGACCGTAGGTCATCAGGTTTTCCCAAACCTTGAGTTCACGGTCGAGGTTATCTTGCTGAGGAACAACGCCGAGGTGAGCGCGAATCTCCGGCCCGTGATCGTTGGGATCTTTTCCGAGGATGCTCAGCTCTCCATCGGTGCGCTGGCTGGTCGATGCGATCATCTTCATCGTGGTCGACTTGCCCGCACCGTTCGGACCCAAGAGGCCGAACGATTCGCCTTTCTTGACCTCAAAGTTGATGCCATCGACGGCGACGAAGTCTCCGTAACGTTTGGTGAGGTTTTTGGCGACAATCATGAGTTCGGTCGACGCATCCGTTGCGGAGCGCGCGGCAGACTTTGGCACTGGAACATCCTTGTTTTGGTGTCGAGAACTAGATCAGTTCGTGCCCTTATCTGGGCAGCATTTCAGACTAATCCACAGATTGCCGTCGCGTGGCATTGAATGCGGAATTTCTTTCACCGGCACGCTGATATCCTTGGTGCATGACCGCACCCACCCGCATCCGCAAGGGCAACACGCGCGTTACGGGCAAGGAGCAGTACTACACGCCGCCGGCCTTGGCCGAGGCGCTGGTGCTAGAAGTCAAAAAGCTTGTCGGCGATTTCGACTCGCGCACGGTTGTCGAACCGGCGGGTGGAACTGGTTCGTTCGTCGAAGCCGCAGAGCGAGCTGGGGCCAAGCGGGTGCTCAGCGTTGACATCGAACCCAAGCACGAGCGAGTCGGCTACGGCGATTACCTGAGCGTCGAACTGCCAGCACACGACGCCATCACCATCTCGAACCCACCGTTCGGTCGAAACAACTCGCTCAGCATCCCCTTTTTCAATCGTGCCGCCGACCACAGCGAGTTCATCGCGTTCATCGTTCCGCGGTCTTGGCGCAAGTGGTCGGTGATCAACCGCCTCGATCGTCGCTTTCACCTCGTTGCCGACCACGACATCGACATCGATTACGTGGATGCGCTTGGCGAGAACCTCAGCCAACGCAAGTTGCTCGCCACCTGCTTTCAAATCTGGCAACGCCGAGTCGACAAGCGACCACTTTATAAGGTGCAAGACCGAGACTTGATTCAAAAGGTCGGCCCCGAAGATGCCGATGTGGCGCTCACGATCTTCGGCTACGGATGCGGCACCGTGCACACCGAGTTCGAGCGCAAGGCCAACACCACCAGGATGTTCCTAAAGCTCAACCACCCGCGGGCGCTCGAAGCCTTGCAGTCGGTGGACTTTTCTCGCTTTTACAAGAACACCGCATACACCGAGGCACTCTCGTTGGCCGAAATCAACTTTTTGGTGAATGAGTTTGTGTTCGGAGAGTCTGGGCTGCTTGAGTCGACTTGACCAGCGAGGTCAAGCGTTGCTAACTGGGGTGACTAGAAGACCCGTTTGACCTTCGAATAAAGATCTTTGACCAACTTGAGCTGGTCATCGATTGACTGACGGTAGTTGACCTCGCGCTCCAAAAATAGGGCAACCTGTGGTGGGGTTGGCTCTTTGACGACTTGATCCTTTTTGGGTTTGTAACGACGGGCATCGCTTTTCGCCCAAGACCAGTCACTCTTTGCGCTGTTGAGCTTTCGGCGATTCTCGTCGTAACTACTCGTGAGTTTCCAATCGTTTCTATTGCGAATCGATTTGGCCTCATTCACGGCGCGGCTCAACTCCGCTTCTGTATAACTGGGTTTCAGTTTGAGCCGTTGCAAATCCGCCTCGAGATTTCGTATCTCTCTAGAGGTGCGGTTGAAGATGCTTTTGTTATCTGAGATTGCCCAACGCTGCTTAGTGGATGGCTTCTCTGTCCAGTTTTCGGCGTACCAGTGGGCTGCGGCGTCGTATTTGGGAGTGCTTTCGAACTGTTCAATGGTCAGAAGCGCGATCTGATAGCGAAGCTCGGCCTCTTTGGCGATAAGTAGCGCTTCGAGAACCTTCGGGTCTGGAGCCCAAGCCGTGGGCGTAGGCGTTGGAGCGCTTGTCGGCTTTGGAGTCGGTTTCGTTGACGGAGTTGGACGAGGCGAAACGCTTGGACCTGATGTCGGGCGCGCGCTCGGCGCGGTGGTCGAAGGGATGGGCGAGCTGCTTGGGGTTGGGTTTGCCGATGGATTCGGAGCAAGACCGCTGGCAGATTGAGACGGAGATGCGACCGGAGTTGGCGCGAGCACCGGAGCACCGGTCGAGGCAAAGGTGGGGGAAGTTGTGACAGCCGAAGCTTGACTGAAGGCTGGTGTGGGCGAGGGAGTCGAGAGAATCGCCGACGCGGGTGATACACCAAGGCTTGCGGCGGCGATCGCGACGAGCGAAAAGATGCCGATTTGAACCTTCAAGAAACTACCCCCTGAAATCGTGGTGACAGCGATTTCGCTGTTGATTGAACTTTATCTGGGGCGAATGACATTGAATAGATGTATGAGCACGACGAGAACATCCAACGCTAAAGAAACAGCCGAAAAAGACTCAAACAAGCAAGCAGACGTGAAGAAAGCTCGCAGGAGCGGACGGCCGGGTCGACCCGATTCCGGGCCAAAGGCAAAGTTCAACCAGCTGACCCCCTATCTGCTCGAGCACAAGGGAGCTCTGGGAGTTGCAATCCTGCTCAGCCTTATCGGCGCTGGTGCCAGCCTCGCGCAACCGATCGTTGTCGGTCAGGTAATCAACGCTGTTACGAACGGCGACAACCTTTCGACGATCATCCTGATTCTGATTGGAATCACGCTCGGCTCAGCAGTCGCCAGCGGGCTCATGTATTTCGTGCTAGCCAAGGCCGGTGAAGGCGTGGTGCTTTCGGCCCGCCAAAAACTAGCGCACAAACTGCTTCGACTACCGATTCACGAGTATGACCTGCGTCGCACCGGAGACCTCGTCTCGCGCGTCGGAAGCGACACCACCTTGCTGCGCGCCGCTCTGACGCAGGGCCTTATCGACGCCGCGGGTGGTGCCCTAATCTTTGTCGGCTCGGTCATCGCGATGGCCGTGATCGACCCACTACTGCTTGGCCTCACACTGCTGATGATCAGCGTTGCCGTGGCCAGCATCGGCTTGACCGCTCGCCGCATCCGCTCGGCAACCACCAAAGCCCAGGCTCGAGTCGGCGACATGGCAGCGAGCATCGAGCGAGCCTTGAGCGCTGTGCGCACCATCCGTGCCGCCCGGGCCGAGATTCGCGAAACCGAACAAATCAACACGGATGCCCGCCAGGCCTACGACCAAGGCGTCAAGATTGCCGGGCTCAACGCCTGGGTCACGCCAATCGGTGGCCTCGCGGCCAACGGAGCGTTCATGGTGGTGCTCGGTGTCGGCGGTTTCCGTGTGGCAACCGGTGAGACCGACGTTGCAAACCTGATCACGTTCATCCTGCTGATGTTTCTTATGATCCGGCCGGTGGGTCAGGCGTTTCAGGCCTACTCGTCGGTGCAGAGCGCACTCGGTGCACTGGCCCGAATCGAAGAAATTGTTGAACTTCCGTTAGAAAACGCCGACGAGATCGAGGTCAAACCGGCAGCTCGCAAGGCAAACAACAAGACCGCCATCGAGTTCAAGAAGGTGGTCTTCGCCTACGCCGCAACCGAAGAAGGCACTACCCCGCCGACCATTCTCAACGGAGTCTCGTTCAAGATCGAACGAGGCACCCGAGTTGCAATCGTCGGCCCATCCGGTTCTGGAAAATCGACAACCCTTTCGCTCATCGAACGCTTCTATGAGCCAAAGTCGGGCGACATTCTGCTCGATGGTCAGTCGGTTCGCGGCATCAGCCGCAGCGACCTGCGCGCTCAAATCGGTTATGTCGAACAGGATGCGCCGGTACTCGCCGGCAGCATCCGCGACAACCTGCTGATCGGCAAGCCCGATGCCACCGACAAGGAGCTGCGCAAGGTGCTCGACGAGGTGAACCTCACCGAGGTGCTCAAGCGCGACAAGAAGGGCTTGAAGGCCGAGGTTGGCGAGCAGGGCATCATGCTCTCTGGTGGTGAGCGTCAGCGCCTTGCGATTGCCCGAGCGCTTCTGGCAGCGCCTCCGATTTTGCTTCTCGACGAGTCAACCTCATCGCTCGATGGTTTGAACGAACAGCGGATGCGCGAAGCCATCGATGCGGTAGCCAAAAACCGCACCATGATCGTTATTGCTCACCGACTCTCGACCGTGGTCGACAGCGACCAAATCATCGTGATGGAAAACGGCAAGATCGTCGGAACCGGAACGCACAAAGAACTGCTCAAGTCGACTCCGCTCTATAAGGAGCTGGCGGCGACGCAGATGCTCGACTAGACCCGTTTGATGGCCGAACGATAAACCGTCTTGTCGGCGCGCCTGCCAACGGCGATGACGAACAAAGTTTTCGACATTTCATCAACCTGGTATACGAGCCTGTGGCCTGTCTTGCCGACTCGTATCTTGTAGCACTCGGATAGCTCGCCCGACAGGCGGTCTGAGGTTATGCGAGGCTCAACCAATCGCTCTTCGAGCTTCTTGATGAAGACGCTTTTCACGCTGTTGTCTAGATCTCGAAACTCTTGCAGAGCGCTCGGGTGAAACTCGAGCGAGTAGTTCAAATCAGAGGTCTTTCAGATCGACCTTGATTGCGGAATCACGCGCAGCTAAACGCTCGGTGAGTAGGGCTGCCGATTCCAACTCCCAAATCCGCTCCATGAGTTCGTCATAGAGTTCGGGAGAGAGCACATAGAAACTCGGCTTGTTGTTGGTGAGAACCGCGAACGGCTTTTTGCCGGCTCGCCTAACCTCTTCGTTCGGGTTCTTTTTGAATTCTGAGATGCTGGTGGCAATCTCCGTCATTATCTTTTCCATATCTCCCACTCCTGATACGAAATTTAGCATTGAATTTAGGTCTAAACAAGGAATGTCAAAATCTGTGGAAAGTTGACAAGAGTAGGCTGAAACCAACCTCCGACGAAGAAGGAAAAAGTGCAGCCGACCGACCGCGCCTATGCCGAACAGCTCGACGCAAACGACCCCCTCGCCCACTTTCGCGAGCAGTTCGTTATCGCCGACCCCGACCTTTGCTATCTCGACGGAAACTCGCTCGGGCGACTTCCGATCGACACCATCGAGCGAATCAACCACTTTCTGATTCACGAGTGGGGCACCGAACTGGTCGACGGCTGGAGCCACTGGATCGACGAAGCCCAACCGGCAGGCGATCTACTTGCACGAGCGGTTTTGGGTGCAGGCCCGGGTCAGACGCTGGTTTGCGACACCACATCCGTGAATTTTTATCAACTTTGCCTTGCCGCGATAAAGGCTAGGCCTGGGCGCAAAACCGTCATCATCGACGCGGCAAACTTTCCGACCGACCGATACATACTCGACGGCATCGCTCAGGCGCACGGCCTGACGCTGGTGACCCTCGACAACGATGGCAGCGGCGGGCCTGGCTCGGTGCCGATCGAGTGCGAGAACGAACTCATCACGGCAGAAGCCCTGGCACCGCACCTGAGCGACGACGTCGCGTTGGTCACGTTGCAGGCGATTCACTATCGCTCGGGGTCGCGACCTGACATCAAAGCCATCACCGACCTGTGCCGCGAGCACGGAATCTTGGTGGTCTGGGATGCGAGCCACGCAGCTGGAGCGATCGAACTCGATTTCGATGCCAACGGCGTCGACCTCGCGGTTGGCTGCACCTACAAATACGGAAACTCAGGACCCGGTTCGCCCGCCTGGCTGTTCGTGAGCAAGCGAATCCAGCGCGAACTGCGTGTGCCGATTCAAGGATGGTTCGCTCAAGATGCTCAGTTCGAAATGGGTCCGTTCTTCGAACCCGCCGACTCGATTCGTCGCTTCCAAATCGCCAGCCCAAGCATCATCGGCATTCGTGGGGTGCAAGCGAGCTACGAGATGATCGAGCGCGCCGGCATCAAGGCGATTGCGCACAAAGCCGCGGTCGGAACCGACATGATGATTGCGCTTTTCGACGCGTGGCTCGCGCCACTCGGGTTCACGCTCATGACCCCGCGTGACGCATCCCTGCGAGGCGGACACATCACCATCGGGCACCCCGAGGCCAAGCGCATCGCGGCAGCCCTGCGCAAGTTCTCTGGCGTGGTTCCCGACTATCGCACACCGAACTCGATAAGACTTGCGATCGCTCCACTGCCAACGAGCTACACCGAGGTGTGGGACGGCTTTGCGCGCATCCGCGAATCGGTGGCGAACAAGGATTACCTCAAGATCGAAGACAACGGAAGTCGAGTGACATGAGCGGCAATCAGGATGGCGGCAACCGCCACGACAAGGCACTCACCTACATCTCCTATTTGAAGATCGATGAGTTGCTACAACTGCAACAACCCGAGTCCGACGGACCCGAGCACGACGAGATGCTGTTCATCATCATCCACCAGACCTACGAGCTATGGTTCAAACAGCTGCTGCACGAGGCCGGCGCTCTGCAAGCGGCACTCGAAGACGGCGACACTCACCGTTCGCTCGCGCTTCTCGGTCGCATGCGCACGATCATGAAAACCTGCGTGGCGCAAATCGACATTCTCGAAACCATGACTCCGCTGCAGTTCAACTCGTTCCGTGGGTTTCTGCAATCGTCGAGCGGTTTTCAGTCGGCGCAGTTCCGCGAGTTCGAAGCAGTGCTCGGTCGCCGCGACGCCGCCGGTGCCGACGCCGACAAATCTTCGGGGATGGGCATGGCAGAGCACCTCATCTATGGCTCGCCTGCGCGCTCTCGGGTCGAGGCAGCGATGGCTCGTCCGGCTCTCTGGGATTCGGCGCTGCGCTTCCTTGCCGGTCGTGGCCACGCGGTGCCAAACGATCTGCTCTATCGCGATGTGAAGGTCGGTTATCACTCGGATGAGCGTGTGCAGTCGATGTTGCTAGACGTTCACCGCAACGATGCCGATGCCGCGGCGGTATGCGAGCGCATGGTCGACCTCGATGAAGGCTTGCAGGAGTGGCGCTATCGCCACGTGAAGATGGTAGAACGCACGATTGGCCGCAAGAGCGGAACCGGTGGTTCACCAGGAGTCGACTACCTGGCTTCGACCTTGTTCAGGCCCGTGTTCGCCGACCTCTGGGCTATCCGGTCGAAGTTCTAGCTAGAGCCGCCAGGCCGGCAGCTTCCACTTGAAGAAGATGCTCGCGAAGCGAACCAGGATGATTGCCGCTGCGGTTATCGCGATCGAAGCGAGGGTGTCGAGCCCGAGCTCGTGCAGACCCCACTGCATCCAAGCGCCGGCGAACGCCAAGAGTGCGTAGGGCTGGTGGTCGTGCAACGCACGGGGAATCTCGCCGACCAAAACATCGCGAAGAATTCCACCGAAAACAGTGGTCACCACGGCCATGACCGCCGCGATAAATGGGTTTGCTCCCCCATCCAAGGCGATTTGCGCACCCGAGGTCGCGAACAAACCCAGCCCGACGGCATCGGGCCACTCCATCGCACGCGAGGTGAACTCGATGTGGCGGGCTCGAAAGAACAGGGGTGCCAGCACCGCGAACGCGATGACCAGCCAGAGGATTTCTTGGTTTTCGACCCAGAAGAACGGGCGTCGATCGAGCAGGATGTCGCGCAGGGTTCCACCACCGAAGGCGGCGATGAAGGCGATTAGCACGACGCCGAAGATGTCGAACTTTTTGCGGGCGGCTTCGATCAAACCGGATGCGGCGAACGCGAGCACGCCGATGATCTCAAAGATTCTCAGCGCCGAGGCAACCAGTTCGCTCTGCACCGTGGTGTTCATGGTTACAGCCGAGAAGCCGAATCGACCACATTCTTGACCAGCATGGCTCGAGTCATCGGGCCTACGCCGCCAGGGTTCGGCGAGAAGAAGCCTGCCACCTCGGCAACGCGCGGGTCAACATCCCCGACCAACGTGGCCTTGCCGTCTTCGCCTTCGACACGAGTGATGCCAACATCGAGCACCGCGGCACCTGGTTTGATCCACTCGGGTTGAACAAAGTGGGCGACTCCGACCGCTGCCACAACGATGTCGGCTCTGCGAACCGTGCCTTCGATGTCGAGCGATGCCGAGTGAAGCAGGTTGACCGAAGCGTCGATGCCCTTGCGAGTCAGCAACAGTCCGAGCGGACGACCGACGGTCACACCGCGACCAATCACGGCCACCTCGGCACCGCGCAGATTCACGTCATAGCGACGAAGAAGCTCGACGATTCCGGCTGGTGTGCAAGGCAGCGGCGAGGTCAACTCGCCAGACACGCCAAGCACGAGACGCCCGAGATTTGTGGGGTGCAGGCCGTCGGCATCCTTGTTGGGATCGATCAGTTCGAGCATCTCGTTGGTGTCGATGCCAAACGGGAGCGGCAACTGAACGATGTAACCGGTGCAGTCTTTGGCTTCGTTCAATTCACGGATGGCCGCACGCACGTCGGCCGCCGAAGCCGATGTCGGCAGGTCGATGCGAATCGAGTCCACGCCAACTTCGGCGCAGTCGCGGTGCTTTCCGGCCACGTATGAATGTGAACCCGGGTCGTCACCGACGAGCAGCGTGCCAAGACCCGGGACGATGCCGCGCTGTTTGAGTGCGACGACGCGCTCGGCAAGTTCTGCCTTGATCGCCTTGGCCGTGGCCAGTCCGTCGAGCTTGACCGCGGTCATGCGACTACCAGTTCTCGAGACCGTCGTAAAGCGGGTAAGCCTCGGTTAGCGCGCGAACGCGAGCCTGAAGCGCACTAACGTCTGGGTTTGGCATCAGCACGTGAGCGATGATGTCGGCAACCTCGGTGAACTCGGTCTGTCCGAATCCGCGGGTGGCTAGCGCAGGGGTTCCGATGCGAACACCCGAGGTGACCAGTGGCGGACGAGGGTCGTTCGGAACCGAGTTGCGGTTGACGGTGATGCCAACCTCGTGCAACAAGTCTTCGGCGAACTTGCCGTCGATCGGGGCGTTGCGAAGGTCGACCAGCACCAGGTGAACCTCGGTGCCACCGGTGAGAACCTGAACGCCGTTGGCTGCAACGTCGGCCTGAGTGAGGCGCTCGGCGATGATCCGAGCACCATCAAGAGTGCGCTGCTGTCGGTCTTTGAACTCAGGCTGCATGGCGGCCTTGAAGGCGACTGCCTTGGCGGCGATCACATGCATCAGCGGGCCACCCTGCTGACCTGGGAAGACGGCCGAGTCGATCTTCTTGGCATACTCTTCGCGGCACAGAATCAGACCCGAGCGAGGGCCGGCTAGGGTCTTGTGCACGGTGGTCGAAACGACGTCGGCATAAGGAACCGGGCTCGGGTGAACTCCGGCGGCAACGAGCCCGGCGAAGTGGGCCATGTCGACCCAGAGCTTTGCGCCGACCTCGTCGGCGATCTTGCGGAACTCGGCGAAGTCGAGGTGACGGCTGTATGCCGACCAACCGGCGATCAGAACGGCAGGCTTCACTTCGTGAGCGCGGGCACGAACGATGTCCATGTCGATCAAGAAGGTCTCTGGGTTCAAGCCGTAGGCTTGAGCCTCATACATCTTGCCCGAGAAGTTCAGGCGCATTCCGTGAGTGAGGTGGCCACCGTGGGCAAGTTCCAAACCGAGGATGCGGTCGCCGGGGTTAGCGAGTGCCATCAACACTGCCGCGTTGGCGCTCGCGCCCGAGTGTGGCTGCACGTTGGCGTGCTCGGCGCCAAAAAGGGCCTTGGCGCGGTCACGGGCTAGGTTTTCGGCAACGTCGACCGCCTCGCATCCGCCGTAGTAACGCTTGCCGGGGTAGCCCTCGGCGTATTTGTTGGTGAGCACCGAACCCTGCGCCTCGAGCACGCCGCGGCTCACGAAGTTTTCGGAGGCGATCATCTCGAGGGTGTGGCGCTGGCGGTCGAGCTCGGCCTTGAGTACGGCTGCGATCTCTGGGTCGGTTTCACTCAACGCTAGGTTGAACGATGAAGGAAGGCTAGACATGTCGGGGCTCCTAAGAGTGTATGGCTCGGATGTTGGCCCAGGCGCACGACCAAAATGCCTATCGCTCCCCGATGGAAACCCATCTTTAGCGCCAGTTGCGATGAGGTAATTCTAACCCACACCAAGCGACCGAATCGGCTCAGAACCGCCCTGCAACCACGCGGAAGAATAAACTTGAGCCTATGACTTCTGCCACTAAACACTGGGTTCTCACGCTGGTCTGCGACGACCAGCCCGGCATCGTGCACGCCGTGACCGGAGCCATCGTGGCAGCCAACGGAAACATCACCGAATCAAAGCAGTTTTCGTCTGACGACACCGGCCGTTTCTTCATTCGCCTGCAGATCGAGTCGGCCGCCCAGCGCTCGGAGTTCGAGGCTCACCTCGCACCGGTGATCGCCAAATACGACATGACTTTTCACTTGGATGAGGTCGGCCGCAAGGTTCGCACGCTCGTCCTGGTTTCGAAGTCGGCACACTGCCTCAACGACATTCTGTTTCGCCAGCGCTCGGGTCAGCTTCCGATCGAGATTCCGGCGGTGTTCGGCAATCACGGCGACCTCGCCGAACTCGCTTCGTTCTATGGACTGCCTTTCGAGACCCACCAAATCACGGATGCGGGCACCAAGGCCGCGTTCGAGCACATGTTGCGCGACTACATCCGTGCCGCCGGAATCGAACTGATCGTTCTCGCTCGCTTCATGCAGGTGCTGTCGCCCGAGTTCGTTGCCGAGTTCGAAGGCCGCATCATCAACATCCATCACTCGTTCTTGCCCGGATTCAAGGGCGCGAACCCTTATGCCCAGGCGCATTCGCGCGGTGTGAAACTGATTGGCGCAACCGCACACTTCGTGACCGCCGACCTAGACGAGGGCCCGATCATCGAGCAAAACGTGGTGCGCGTGAACCACAGCCACTCCAAGAAGGAGCTGGTTTCGATCGGACAAGACGTCGAATCGAAGACCTTGGTTCAGGCCATCCGCTGGTTTGCGGAACACCGCGTTCTGCTCGACGGTGAGCGCACGATTATTTTCGAATAGTGGTTGACTCACTTCGTATGACTACATCCCCTTCAGCGAGCGCTTTGGACTGACTTAGAACTGTCAATCTGCCCCGATATACAACGACAACAAAATGCCAAACCAGCGCATCGCTTTGGACGACGTGCGTGCCAGTCGATTCTCAGTTGGCTTTGTCGAGTGCACTCCTGACGAATGCAATTCGGCCCTCGATAGAAGCCGCCAGCGTTTTGGATGTGGCTGTTAAAAGCGGCTCTTCAAACGTAATAACCCCCGTTTTGGCATCACGTTTCGTCGTGAGGAACCATCCCGCATCATAAAGTTTCTCGCTAATGAAGCGACTAATTGCAACTTGGTACTGTTTAGAGTAGGTGGCTTGCTCAAACTCGACGTCGATAGGGAAAGGAAGAAGCGACCGCACAGCTTCAAGCGGCCTTTCCGTGGCTGTTGTCTCCTCGAGAATCATCACGAACGCCGTCCAAGGGGGGAGCACGCCAAAAGTCCCTTGGACTCTGTGGGCCGTAGCAATGTCTACTGCGTTGCCCAAAGCCTCCTCTATCCGATTGTTAGCGTTGTTTCCCACAGAGCCGACCTGCGATTTCAGTTCAATCGCGCCGACAAGGGAACCTTTGTAGACAGCGACGATGTCCCAGGACTTGGACCGACGAAAGTATCCGGGCACTGACCCGCTTTTAGGCAAAACGGCTTCAGGTTGTAGCCCTCCTGAGAGGAATAATCCTCGAACGAAGTCCTGTATGGCGTCCATGTGGCGTCCAGTCACAGTTGGAGCAACACCTTTTACCCCGCTCTCAGAATGCTCCTTGGCTACACTGTCGCGCTGGCCCCAAAATGCTTCAACAACCCGCTGAATGTCTTTGTTTTCTATTTGCATCTGCAGCCTCCCCGACTAAACCGTATTCATCGAGTCTAATGTTGTAGGCCTTTTCAGCGGCGAGGGTTGCCATAGAAGAACTGCGTATGCGAAATGCCTGACGGAGCTCATCCGCCAATTTGTCCGTGATGGCTCTGATTTCAGGTAGTCGAATAAGCCTTAAAAATTGTGACTGAAACCGAATAGTCCCGCCCCGCATTCTCACGGCATAAGCACCAATTAAGATCTGTACGTGGGCGCTCAACAAGAGCCCGCCCAAGACTTCCAAATCCCAATCTCTGGATGTTATGAAATATAGATTGTGATGGGGATAGTGTCCGCCTCTTTCCAGTACTGGATTGATCTCAGACCTCATGTCCTGAATCAGCAGTTTAGGTTCGTTTGTAACACGGGGATTCACTTTATCGATAGTCCGATACCATGCGGTTGGTTGTTTCTGCGCGACGTAGCGCTTTTTGACCAGGTCGTGCTCCTCCAGATAGCGTTTGGTCAGGGGAAAATCCGCAAGGTCAATAAGATCGCCATCTTCCGTCCATGGGTTTACTAGATAGTTGCCTCCCCACACGAAGTCTCCGTTAGGATGCAAATCACCAACCATAGACAGCGGGAGCAACCTAGAACGTTCAACCTCGGCTGCCTTAACCACATAGGCCTTATCTGAACCGGTCGCTACACCGATTGAAACTTTCGTCCCCGTTGCGATCGACTCTAGAGGCAGGAAATCACTTTCGAGCTCCCTTATGAGGGCCAATTCCGCCGCATTTCCTTTCGGCCAGGGGTCTGCCCCGCTAAACCAAGTTTCGAGCCTGTATGCAGACACGCTAGACGAGCAGAAGCGCTCGGTGTTCTTCTTTTGAGCCCTCGTCCATTCCATAAGGGCTTTTGCGCTTTCTTCGGCAAACCGATGCGTTGCATCGGCAACAATCACTTGACCCTGCTTTCGGTTGGCAATCACCGTTATGGCGGGGTAAGCGCTGACCTCAGTCTCAAAGGCATCGACATCGTGCATTATCCACACAGCTTCGACTGCGAAATTTTGGGTTATGAGTTCGCGAAGTGCGCCTCCATATTGGTTACGCATCCATCGATCCGCACAAATAAACGCCATGCGAGCTTCAGGTTTAAGAAGTCTCAGCGAACGTTCAAAGAAACCGACAAAGACGTCTGCTCGACCCTTCATCGTCGCCCAGCTCGACCGGTACTGAGCGCTAAGTTCGCGTGGTAAGTCTTCTATCCGAATGTATGGGGGGTTGCCAACGATAAAATGGGCACTAGGGACGTCCGATTCGAGCAGAAAATCGGCGCATCTAACCCAGTTTTTAGCCAGCGCTGAGGCCTCAGCCGGCTCTAGCCCGTAGTCAACCAACATCTTTTTGGTTTTCTCGCGACAGATGTTTACGTTGTCAACTTGTAAGTCATAGGCACGAATGGCCCCGAAGGCCCCTCTAAGTAGTTCCTTGTCCCCACCGAGGCTTGAAAGGAGCCTTTCAATAATCGGGACCAGGAAGGCTCCGGTTCCTACGCTGGGCTCTAGGATTATTTTTTCGGCGAGTTTGAACTGGGGTTGGTAGCCTACTAGATCTAAAAGAGTCTCAGCCACCCAGCGCCGAGTGAAGATTTCGCCGAAATTCTCTTGCATGCTTTGAGTTTACGTCCCCGTTCCGACAACAAAGTTTCAGGGAGCATAGGGACTTTTGCAAAAGTTTGCGTATCAACTTCGCAGGCCTGGGCCACACTAATGTTGTCAATTCTCATTGGCTGCGTAAGCGAGGAACTTGGAAAATTCACCGCAAAGAAAAAGACTGTGGATAAGTCAAAGCAATCCCTTGAGGCACTGACAGGATGAACTAATGCAAGTCTCCTGCCCCATTTGCGATAGCTGCGAAATCGAAGTTTCTGTCCACGATGGTGAGATCATAGGCATTTGCCAAACTTGCGAGTTATTAGGGACCCAAATTGCGTTGTCCAAAATTCCAGCAATTTGGATTTGCTTTCGACCCTAAGTCGCAGCCAACTCTGACTTCGGTAAACCCGCCGTCACTAGATCTGCATACCTCGGAGGTCCTTAACGCTAGGCGAATCGAAACCGGAGCATCAGGCGAAGTGGTAAAAGTGACAATCGTTGAAGACACATGTGCGGCTCAAGAAACCGCGAACTCAAGCTGGCTATGGTCTTGCCAGACTTCGATTTGGGAACTAGCCAAGGCGAGCACGGAGGTTCTCGGCAAGGGTTGCCATGAACTCGTCCGTGGTCTGGTAGCCCTGATCGCCGCCAACCAAGAGCGCGAGGTCCTTGGTCATGTGGCCAGACTCGACGGTCTTGATGATTACGTCTTCTAGGGTCTCGGCGAAGTGCGCGACCTCTGGGGTTCCGTCGAGCTTGGCACGGTGCATCAGGGCACGAGTCCAGGCATAGATCGATGCGATCGGGTTGGTCGAAGTCTTCTTGCCAGCCTGCCAGTCGCGGTAGTGACGGGTCACGGTACCGTGAGCGGCCTCGGCCAGCGCGGTAGCACCATCCGGGGTGGTCAGCACCGAGGTCATCAGACCGAGCGAGCCGAATCCCTGTGCCACGGTGTCAGACTGCACGTCGCCGTCGTAGTTCTTGCAAGCCCAGACGTAGCCACCCTCCCACTTGAGCGCTGCCGCGACCATGTCGTCGATCAGGCGGTGCTCATAGGTGAGGCCGGCTGCCTTGAACTTGTCGGCGTATTCGGCGTCGAAAACTTCTTGGAACGCATCCTTGAATGCACCGTCGTAAGCCTTCAAAATCGTGTTCTTGGTTGACAGGTAAACCGGGAAGTTGCGGGCCAGACCGTAGTTGAACGAGGCACGAGCGAAGTCGCGGATGCTGTCCATGTAGTTGTACATACCCATGGCGACACCACCGTGCTCCGGGTAGTCGGCAACGGTCATGGTCTGCGGCTCGCCGCCGTCGGCAGGAGTCCAGGTGATGGTCACGCGGCCAGCGCCAGGAACCTTGAAGTCGGTGGCCTTGTACTGGTCACCGTGCGCGTGACGGCCGATGACAATTGGCTTGGTCCAGCCAGGGACGAGGCGCGGCACGTTCGAAATTATGATCGGTTCGCGGAACACAACTCCGTCGAGAATGTTTCGGATGGTGCCGTTCGGCGACTTCCACATCTTTTTGAGTCCGAACTCGGTCACACGTGCCTCATCCGGGGTGATGGTTGCGCACTTTACGCCTACACCGTGCTTCTTGATGGCGTGTGCTGCGTCGATGGTCACCTGGTCATCGGTTGCGTCGCGGTGCTCAATCGAGAGGTCGTAGTATTCGAGATCGACGTCTAGAAACGGCAGAATCAGCGAATCTTTGATGTTCTGCCAGATGATGCGAGTCATTTCGTCGCCGTCTAGTTCGACGACCTTGCCAACAACCTTGATTTTCGACACAGTTAGAGTTCCATTTCGTTACTTAGGAATCGGATAAGAGCTATCCACCTGCTGTTAAGCCTATCGGTTCGACAGCATAGACTTTTGCCTATGACAGCCAGACTCCTACGACGTATTCTGACCGCAATCGCAACCTTCTCGCTGGTGCTGACAGGCGCAACCCTCAGCCCAGCCAATGCCGAAACCACCTTCTATCCAGCACCAAACAAGGTGGTGAACGAGAGCACCGTGGGCATTCAGATGTTCCTCTACCCATGGACGTCAATCGCTAGCGAGTGCACCAACGTGCTTGGCCCATCCGGCATCGACTGGGTGCAGATTTCACCTCCGCAGGAGCACATCCGCGGCGACCAGTGGTGGGTTCACTACCAGCCGGTCAGCTACAAGCTCGAGTCGCGCCTCGGCACCCGCGCCGAGTTCTCGGCCATGGTTCAGGCTTGCAACAAGGCCGGTGTAATGATCATCGCCGACGCGGTCATCAACCACATGGCCAACTCTGGCGGCACCGGTTGGGCCGGCTCAGACTTCTCAAAGTATGAATATCCAGGGCTCTATGGCGAAGACGACTTCCACGGCACCATGTCGATGGACGAACCACGCTACTGCGACACCAACATCGAAAACTATGACTCCCTTTGGGAAACCACCAGTTGTATGCTCGGCGGCCTGCCCGACTTGGCAACCGAAAAAGAATCGGTACGCAACAAGATCGCTGCCTATCTTAACGATATGATCAGCCTCGGTGTAGCCGGTTTCCGCGTTGATGCCGCAAAACACATGGGAGTCGCCGACCTCAAGGCGGTGGTCGACAGGCTCAACCCGGTCAACGGCCGTCAACCGATCATCATGTCGGAGGTCATCGGCGGTGGCGGTTCGAACGCCCCGTTCGTCGAGTTCGGCTATGCCTGGGCTTGGTCGATGCCCGACCTGCTCGCCAGCTCGCTCGCCCAGCAGGGCCTGCGCATCAGCCAGACCGAAGACTGGAACGTGAGCTTCAACGGCAGCGCTAAGACCATCACCATGGTAAGCAACCACGACACCGAACACCACGGCCCAACATCCCTGGCTTATTGGGAGGGCAAGAAATATCAACTCGCCCACATCTTCATGCTGGCGACCAAGTTCGGAATTCCGCAGATTTACACGGGATACAGCTTCAGCGACGAGCAGTATGGCCCAACCACCGACGTGAACAGCGGAAAGGTGATGCCAGCCAAGTGCCCAAGCACGCAAACGGTGCCGAGCATGATTACCAAGGATGGTGTTTACACCTGCGTGCAGCGCTGGAAGGCCATTCAAGGCATGATCGCCTGGCGTGACGCAGCTGGAACCTCGAAGCAAACCCGCAGCTACTACACGAAGTATGCGGTTGGCAAGATTGCCCAGTTCAACCGAGGCACCAACTTCATCGCGATGAACCCGACCACCACAAGCCAAAAGGCGACGGTCAAAACTTGGATGGCACCCGGAAGCTACTGTGACCTGATTTCGGGTGGCAAAGCTCCGAAGAAAACCAGGTCAACCTGCGTCGGCACCAAGATCGTGGTCAACAAGCTAGGTCAGGCGGTTATGACGGTGCCAGCGATGAGTGCAATCGCGTTCGGCGCATTCACCAAGCTGCCTTAGTGGACTAGACCAGCGACTCGCGCCACGCCTTGTGCATCTTGGCGAACTTGCCCGTGCCGGCAATCAGCTTGGCGGGAATATCGTCTTCGATGACTCGTCCGTGTTCCATCACCAGCACGCGGTCGGCAATCGACACCGTCGACAGGCGGTGAGCGATGATGACCGCGGTGCGATCGGCGAGCAACGTCTTGAGGCCGTGCTGCACGAGACGCTCGCTCGGAATGTCGAGCGACGCGGTAGCCTCGTCCAAGATCAAAACCGCTGGATCGGCGATGAACGCGCGAGCAAACGAAATCAACTGACGCTGTCCGGCGCTCACACGGCCACCGCGCTTGTTCACGTCGGTGTCGTAGCCATCGGGTAGAGCCGTGATGAACTCGTGCGCACCCACGGCACGTGCGGCTGACTCGATCTCTTCTTTCGAGGCACCGGGCTTGCCCAGGGCGATGTTGTCGGCAACCGAACCAGAGAACAGATAGGCCTCCTGAGTCACCATGACAATGGCTCGGCGCAGGTCTTCGTCGCTCAACTTGCGAAGGTCGATGCCGTCGAGACGCACCTCGCCCTTGACTGGGTCGTAGAAGCGAGAAATTAGCTTCGCCATGGTCGATTTGCCGGCTCCGGTGGTTCCGACGAGAGCGATGGTTTGGCCTGCTGGAATGTCGAGCGAGAAGTGCGGCAGCACCTCTTTGCCATTCGAATAGGCGAACTCAACACCGTCAAACTCCACGTGGCCCTTGGGTTCGGCTAGTTTGACCGGGTTGCTCGGGTCGGCCACCGAAGGTGACTCCTCGAGCACGCCCGAGATCTTCTCGAGACCTGAGTTTGCCGACTGGAATGAGTTGTAGAACATCGCCAACTGTTCCATCGGGTCATAGAAACTGCTCACATAGACCACGCAAGAAAGCAGCACACCAACGGTGAGGTCGCCTTCGAGAACTCGGATGCCGCCGAAGAGCAGCACGGCGGATGCAGTAATGCGGCCGATCAGAATCAGGCCAGGGTCGAAAATACCGAACAACTGGATGACCTTGCCGTTGACATAGCGGTAGTCCTCAACCAGCTCGGCGTATTTGTCTTGGTTTGCCTTCTCCTTGCGGAAAGCCTTGACGGCGCGAATACCAGTCATGGTTTCGACGAAGTGAACGATGAGCTTGGCCGACGCAACGCGGGTCTTGCGGTAGTTCAGACGCGTCTGCTTTTGGAACCAGCGGGTCAAGAACCAGAGCGGGATGAACGAAATCAGCACGATGCCGAACGAGGTCGGGTCGAGCCAGATCAGTGCGATGGCCGTGAAAACCATGTAGAGCAGTCCGGCGATCATTTCGTTTCCACCGGAGTTCAACAGCTCCATGATCGAGTCGAGGTCGTTGGTCTGACGCGAAATGACTCGTCCAGAGGTATAGGTCTCATGGAACTCGACGCTTAGCTTTTGGGTGTGAGCGAAGATGCGTCGACGCAGTCCGAGCATGATGTCTTGGTTGATGCGTGCTGCAAACCGTACGAAGGTCGCAATGAGGGCCGACGACAGAATGGCAGCCGCGACATAGACGCCAACCACAGTCCAGAGCGACGTGAAGTCACCCTTGATTGCCTCGGGAAGCGACTTGTCGATGATCACGCTGATCAGGAATGGCAGCGAGACGCGAAGGCTCTGTGCGCCAATGACGAGCGCGAGGCTCACCCAGAGGCGATTTCGAACCGGGCGGATGATCGACCCGAGCAAGCGCATCGAACGAGCTCGAATCGCCTTCTGCTCTTCTTTGCTGAGCTCAATCTTTTCTTCGTTTTGAACGCCGTGCATCGACATCTACTTCACCTCGATCAGTTCGCCAGCGGCATCCAAGCTGCTGATCACATAGCGGTAGTGGTCGTTGGTGGCGAGCAATTCGCTGTGCTTGCCGAAGGCGGTGATCTTTCCGTCCTGCATGAGCGCGACGCGGTCGGCCAGCTGAACGGTGGAGGGGCGGTGCGCGACGATCAATGCGGTGGTTGCCTTGAGCACTGTGCGCAGCGCATCCTCGACCATCGCCTCGGTGTCTACGTCGAGCGCCGACAGTGGGTCATCGAGCACTAGCACGGCTGGTTTGGCAGCCACGGCACGAGCGAGCGCAAGACGCTGACGCTGACCGCCCGAGAGGCTCAGGCCTTCTTCACCGATTCGAGTGTCGAGGCCGTCGGGAAGGTCGTAGGCGAACTGAGCCTGCGCAATCGCGAGCGCTTCGTGCAGGTCTTCTTCGCTAGCGGTCGGGTTTCCGAGCAGCACGTTTTCACGCACGGATGCGCTGAAGAGTGTCGCGTCTTCAAACGCCATGGCGATGTGAGTTCGAAGTTCTTCGCGGTTTAGGTCGCGAATGTCGATGCCGTCGACCTTGATCGAGCCGCTGGTCACCTCATAAAGACGGGTCGCCAGCGCGGTGAGTGTGGTCTTGCCGCAACCGGTCACGCCAATGAGGGCAACCGACTCACCCGGCTCGAGCGCGAGGTTCACGCCACTCAGCAAATCTGGCTCCGAGTCGGGCGCATCCTGATATCTGAAGTGAACGTCTTCGAACACCAGACGTCCTTCGACCTTGTCGACCTTGCGAGGCTTGTTGGGGTCGTCGATGCCGACCGGCTCGTCGAGCACCTCGAAGAATCGCTCAACCGCGGTCTGTGCATCGATGGTCATCGAAAGCAAGAAGCCGATCGAGTCCATCGGCCAGTGCAGCACGCGAGTGGTGAAGATGAAGGCTGCGAGGCCACCGATGGTGAGCTGGTCATTCTGAACGAGCCAGACACCGACGAACAGAGAAACACCCAGGGCGAGTTCTGGGATCACCGAGAGATACCACCAAAGGCCAGCGATCATGCGGGCCTTGACCAGTTCGGTCTTGCGCAGTTCTGCCGCATCCCTGGCGAATTTTTCGGTGATAAAACCGCCACGACCGAACGCCTTCAAAACGCGGATGCCGTGCACGCTCTGTTCGACCGACGTGGCGAGGTCACCGGCCTGGTCTTGGCTCTTGCGAGCGGTTATGTGGTAGTTCTTCTCGAAGTTGAAGCCGATCACCCAGAGCGGTGCGACGATCACCAAGAAGATGCTGCCGAGAATCCACGAATAGGAATAGAGCACGCCGAGACCGACGATGATGGTGATGCCGTTGGCGACCAAAAGCACCAAACCGAACGATAGCCAGCGACGAATCAGGCTGAGGTCTTGGGTGGCGCGGCTGAGCAGCTGACCGCTCGGCCAGCGGTCGTGGAAGGCGACCGGCAGGTTCTGAAGCTTGGCATAGAGGGTTCGGCGCAGGTTCGCCTCTACGTGTGTTCCCGGAGTCAACACCAACCAGCGGCGAGCGAGCACCATGACGGCTTCGAGAACACCGAGCCCAAGCACCCATAGAACCAGAGGGATGATCGACTCAACGCTGCCCTGCGCACCGACCGCATCGACGATTCCACGCAAGAAGTTGGGGATCGATAGCGCGAGCATGTGCGCAGCGAGTGCGGCGAACATGCCCAGGACGATGCGAGGCAACGCCTTTTTGGTGAACGGGAAGATTCGCAACAGCGTGCGAATGGTGCCGCGTTTGGTTTCAGATTCAGCCACTTATGAACTTTCGTAAACGTCTTGAGAGGTCGTTCGTGCACGAACAGACCAGCCTTGTAGGCTAACACGCAAAACAAGCAGGTTATTGCAATAGAAACGAGAAAACCGCCCGACTTTTCGAGCGGTTCTCAAGCGGATGCGAGCATCCAAGTTGTTGTTTTGTAGCGGTCTTGACCTATAGGTTTTCGACGTCGGCTTGCTTGGCGCGAACGGCCTCGGCAGCGACCTTCAGGTTCTCGAGTTCGTCGGCCTCGAGTGGGGTCTCCACGACCTGCTTGATGCCACCCTTGCCGAGCTGCGCCTCGACACCGAGGTAAACGCCCTCGATGCCGAACTGACCGTCGACCCAGGCACAAACCGGGAACACAGCGCCAGAGTCTTCGTGCACAGCCTTTGCCATGCGGGCCACAGCCGCGCTCGGTGCGTAGTATGCCGAACCGGTCTTGAGCAGTGCCACAATCTCGGCACCGCCGTTGCGGGTGCGGTCAACCAACTCGGCGACCTTCTCGGCACCGAGAACATCGACGATCTTCTTGCCGTTGACGGTCGAAACGCTCGGAACCGGAACCATGGTCTCGCCGTGCGAGCCGAGGGTCAGGGTGCGAACATCCTTGGTTTCTGCACCGGTAGCTTCGGCGACAAAGTTGGTGAAACGAGCGGTGTCGAGCACACCGGCCTGACCGATGACGCGCTCCTTCGGGAATCCCGATGCCTTCTGGGCCAGAGCGGTCATCTCGTCGAGTGGGTTCGAAACCACGAGGATGACGGCGTTAGGCGCATACTTGGCAATGTTCTTCGCGACTCCGCCGACGATGCCTGCGTTCACCTCGAGAAGGTCCATGCGGGTCATTCCGGGCTTGCGTGGCAAACCGGCGGTGATGATCACGATGTCACTGTCGGCGATTGCCTCGTAGCCCGAGCCATCTGGCAGGGTGGTCGCACCGACGACCTCGGTCTCAAAACCCTCGATCGAGCGGCTCTGGTTGATGTCGAGAGCAACGCCCTGAGGCTTGCCATCGAGAATGTCGGTGAGCACAACGGTGTCGAAAATGTCATATTCGGCTAGTCGCTGAGCGGTGGTCGTGCCATAGAAGCCGGCTCCGATGACCGAGACTTTTCCGTGACGGGACATGTGTTTCTCCTTTTGGGATTTGGGCTTGAAATCAAGCCTATTGGTTGTTTGTCGCTCGCGAGTTGCCGCGCGGTTGACTGGCTCTCCAACAGGTTTCAAACCGTGAGTCCTCAACCTGCGAGCCATTGGTCTAGTGATAGAAGTGGCGTTCCTTCGTGAAATACATGGTGATGCCGGCTGCCGCCGCAACGTCGATGGTGAGCTGGTCTTTCTTTGAGCCACCGGGCTGAACGATCGCACGAATTCCGGCGTCAATCAGCACCTGCGCTCCGTCTGGGAACGGGAAGAAAGCGTCAGATGCGGCGACCGAATCTTTTGCTCGGCTCGCAGCACGCTCGACCGCCAACTTGCACGAGTCGACGCGGTTGACCTGGCCCATACCGATGCCGACCGATGCACCGTTCTTGGCGAGCAAGATGGCGTTCGACTTGACCGCGCGGCAGGCACGCCAAGCAAAGATGAGGTCGCGCATCACCTCAGGGCTGGCTGGCAATCCAGTCACCAGCTCCCAGGATGCTGGGTTGAAGGCGCCGAAGGTGTCGGGTTCTTGCACCAAAAGTCCACCCGAGATCTGGCGAACCTCGTGAGCCTCACGCGCGTAGTTCGGCGGGAGCTGCAGGATGCGCATGTCTGGCTTCTTGGTGAGCAACTCGAGTGCCTCGAACTCATAGCTCGGTGCGATGACCACCTCGCTGAAGCTCGAAACGATCTGCTGAGCCATGGTCTTGGTGATCGGGCGGTTAGCCGCGATGACACCACCGAAGGCCGAGGTCGAGTCACACACGTATGCGTTTGCGTGCGCATCCGCGATTGAATCGGCCGAGTTAGGGTCGCCGATTGCGATTCCACACGGGTTGGCGTGCTTGATGATCGCTACGGCTGGCTCGACGTGGTCGAACGCTGCGCGCAGGGCAGCATCGGCATCGACATAGTTGTTGAACGACATCTCTTTGCCGCTCAGCACGCGTGCCTGAGCGATGCCCGAAACCGAACCCTCACCAACGGTTCGGTAGAGCGCGGCTGGCTGGTGCGAGTTTTCGCCGTAGCGAAGCACGTTTACCAGTTCGCCCTCGATGGTCACGTGCTGGGTGAATCCCGGGTTCTTCGATTCGTTGCTCGCGTCTTGGCCAGCTCCCTTGCGCCACTCATTGTCGAGCTCGGTTGCAAACCAGGCGGCAACCGCCGAGTCATAACGTGCGGTATGCGCGAAAGCAGTTGCAGCCAACTCGCGGCGCTGGGCAAGAGTGGTTCCACCGGTCGGCAGTGCGGCGACGATCTCGGAGTAACGGCTCGGGTCAACCACGATCGCGACGTTCGCGTGGTTCTTTGCGGCGGCACGCACCATGGCAGGGCCACCGATGTCGATCTGCTCGACTGCCGCATCCCCCTTTGCACCGTTGGCAACGGTCTGCACGAACGGATAAAGGTTCACCACAACCAGCTCGAATGCCTCGATGCCGAGTTCGTCGAGCTGCTGCTCGTGACTCACCAAGCGAAGGTCGGCGAGGAGTCCGCCGTGAATTTTCGGGTGCAGAGTCTTGACTCGGCCATCGAGCGATTCTGGAAAGCCGGTGATCTGCGAAACCTCTGTCACGGCGATGCCGGCATCGGCGATGGTCTTGGCGGTCGAGCCGGTCGAAACTATCGAAACGCCGTTGTCGGATAGGGCCTGAGCGAACTCGACCAGTCCGGTCTTGTCGCTGACCGAGATGAGTGCGCGACGAACCTGGATGCGGTCACGGTGACGATAGTCGTTTGGGTTGCGGTCGGCAGATGCCACTGGCGGCCTTTCGTTGAAGGAGGTTATGCGGAAAGTTGGAGCTTTTGTTCTGCGATCTGGCGCACGACATCGACGAGCAGTTCGCGTTCAACAACCTTGATGCGCTCGTGAAGAGCCGCCTCGGTGTCGTTGTCTTCGACTTGCACCTCGCGCTGAGCCAGTTGCGGTCCGGTATCGACTCCTTCGTCGACAACGTGTACGGTCACGCCGGTGGTTTTCGCCCCGGCGGAAAGTGCATCGCGCACCGCATGAGCGCCAGGAAAAGCCGGCAGCAGCGACGGATGCGTGTTGATGAGATTTGGCGACAGAGCCTGCACAAAGTTGGCAGGCAGAATGCGCATGAACCCGGCAAGCACGACCAGGTCGGGGTCAAAGTGTTTCACGTTCGAAAGCAAGGCTTCGGCCCAGGCCTCGCGGCTCTCAAATCGGCTCGGATCGACCACAAACGTTGGCACTCCGAACAGTTCGGCGTGCTCTAGGCCGGTTGCTGGGTTGTCGGCCCCAACGGCCCGAATCTTGGCCGGAAAAAGCGGGCTTTCGCAGGCGTCGAGAAGTGCTCGCAGGTTAGAACCCGCACCAGAGATGAGAACAACGACCGACAGCACCGCTCTAGTTTACCTTTTGAGATAGTCGGGAATCGGGGCTGCCTTTTCGGGGCGAGCGCTGTAGAAGGCCGCAAGGAAAGACACCGGAGCTACTTCGATGAAGACCACGAGGGCAAGCATCCACGGATTCACGCCGAAAGTTTCGAGACGGCCCGGGCCGATCGCTCCGCTGGCCAAAACCGCGAGCGCGCCAGCCTCAACGGCGGCCACCAACCCGACTCCGAGACCGAGCGAAAGCGCCGCGGTGAGCGGCGAGGCAAAGTTGAAACGCATCTGCTGGGTGTGCGACTTGACCCAGAGGGTGCAAACCAGCGCGAGCACAACGGGAACCACGATTGCCGCGAGCCCGATGAAGGTTTCGCCAATCGGCAAACCGCCAAAAATCGGAAGAGCGGGAATCGGGCCGAGTTCCGTGCCGAGCGGACTCACGGATGAACCCGTGCCAATCGAGAAGCCGACTCCGGTGAACCACGCGGCACCGAAAATGACCAAGTTGGGAAGGGCGAAGAGCTGACCCAGCGTCACGGCGATGCCACCGATGGGGCTCACCTGCAAACCTTCATAGAGGCGGATGACCGGTATCCAGTTGAACGCCAGACTCAAGCCGAGCCACACCGCCGAAACTCCGAGAAGCCCGGCTACCACACCAGTGCCGGCACGAAGCGCCGGCGAACTCAGCGATGCCACAAACCAGTTCGCGCTTTGCGACTGTCGTTCGATGAAGTTTTTGAGCCAGACGCGTTCGACCGCATCCCCCGAACCTTTGCCGAACAGGTTGGTGACGATGATCGAACCGACATAGAGCATCGCGGGAAAAGCGGCTGCCTGGCTCGAGTCTGGGTGAACGGTCGGGGCTGAAGCGATCGGCGTTAGAACGATCGACGCGATTAAATAGACGGCGAAAGCCCCGAACCAACCGGGCCAAAACTCGTTGGCAAGAGCCAGTTTTTTGGCGGTGCGACGACCGAAAAGGTAGACGACGCCCAACAGCAGAATCGGAGCTAGTGAGAATTTGAACGCTGGAACCGCAATTCCGACGAGGTCTTGCGCGGCAACGTGGATGGTCACACCGTGCCCGACAAACCAGAAGTTCGTCATGGTCTGAAGTGCCATCACCCAAGGGATGTCTGGGTCGTTCTCGACCAGCCAAACGGTTGTGCCGATGGCAATCAAGACCACGAAGGTCAGAGCAACGATGAAGAGCGCATCCAAAGCACCGACCAGCAGGGTCAACCTGCGTGTGGTGCCTCCCTCGCCCTTCGCCACTTTAGGTGCTTAGAGGCCCTTGACCACTTCGCGCATCAGCGCCGCGGTCTCGCTCGGAGTCTTGCCGACCTTGACACCGACGGCTTCGAAGGCTTCCTTCTTGGCCTGGGCGGTTCCGGCAGAACCAGACACGATCGCACCGGCGTGACCCATGGTCTTGCCCTCTGGTGCGGTGAATCCGGCAACATAGGCAACGACCGGCTTGGTCACATTCTTGGCGATGTATGCGGCAGCCTTCTCTTCGCTGTCTCCACCGATTTCACCAATCAGCACAATGGCCTTGGTCTCTGGGTCGGCTTCGAAAGCCGCGAGTGCGTCGATGTGAGTGGTTCCGATGATCGGGTCTCCACCGATTCCGATTGCGGTCGAGAATCCGATGTCGCGAAGCTCGAACATCATCTGGTAGGTCAAGGTTCCCGACTTCGAAACGAGGCCGATCGGCCCCTTGCCGGTGATGTTCGACGGGGTGATACCGGCGTTCGACTGCTCTGGGCTGATGATGCCTGGGCAGTTAGGGCCGATGATGCGAGTCTTGTTGCCCTTTGAGCACGAGTATGCCCAGAAGCTGGCCGAGTCGTGAACCGGGATGCCCTCGGTGATCACCACTGCGAGTTCGATTTCGGCGTCGATCGCTTCGACAACTGCGGCCTTGGCGAACGCTGGCGGAACGAAAATCACCGAGACGTTTGCACCGGTTGCAGCCATAGCTTCGGCCACGGTGCCAAACACCGGAAGGCTCTTGCCATCGATTTCAACGGTTTCGCCGGCCTTGCGTGGGTTCACGCCTCCGACGATGTTTGAGCCACCGGCAAGCATGCGGGTGGTGTGCTTCATTCCCTCGCTACCGGTCATTCCTTGAACGATGATTCGCGAGTTGCTGTCTAGAAAAATAGCCATCTGTCTTGTTCCTTCTCGCGACTATCGGTTGGCCAGTTCGGCAGCCTTGTCGGCAGCCTCGTCCATGGTTTCAACCACGGTCACTAGCGGGTGGGCAAATTCGGCAAGGATGCGTCGACCCTCGGCAACGTTGTTGCCGTCGAGACGAACAACCAGTGGCTTGGTAGCGGCCGAGCCGAGTTTCTCGAGAGCTCCGACGATGCCGTTCGCAACCGCGTCACAGGCGGTGATTCCACCGAACACGTTGACGAATACGCTCTTGACCTGCTCGTCGCCCAGGATGACATCGAGACCGTTGGCCATGACCTCGGCCGAGGCCCCGCCACCGATGTCGAGGAAGTTTGCTGGGCGAACACCACCGTGGCGCTCACCTGCGTAGGCGACCACGTCGAGGGTCGACATGACCAGACCGGCACCGTTTCCGATGATTCCGACCTGACCGTCGAGCTTCACATAGTTGAGGTCCCAAGCCTTGGCCTTCGCCTCTAGCGGGTCGAGGTCGTCGCGCTCCATTTCGGCACGCTCGTGACGGAACTCGGCGTTATCGTCGAGGGTCACCTTGCCATCGAGAGCGAGAATTTGACCATCCTTGGTGAGAACCAATGGGTTGACCTCAACGAGGGTGGCGTCTTCTCTGACGAAAACGTCATAAAGCTTCGCCAGAACCGGTGCGACCTTGTCGGCTAGTTCGGCTGGGAAGTGTCCGGCAAGAGCAATCTCTCGAGCCTTGTCAACGTCGATGCCCGAAACCGCGTCGACCGCGATCTTTGCTAGAGCGTCAGGGCGTTCGACTGCGAGCTGCTCGATGTCCATGCCACCCTCAACGCTGCAGAGCGAAAGGAAGGTGCGGTTCGAGCGGTCGAGCATCACCGAGAAGTAGTACTCCTGATCGATGGCCGCACCCTGAGCGATCATCACGCGCTTGACGATGTGACCCTTGATGTCGAGACCGAGAATCGCCTCGGCGTGAGCGCGAGCCTCTTCTGGAGTCTTGGCAACCTTGACGCCGCCGGCCTTGCCGCGACCGCCAACCTTGACCTGAGCCTTGACCACAACGACTCCACCAATCTTGGCGGCAGCTGCTTCGGCTTCCTCTGGAGTGTCGGCGATCAAACCCTGCAGAACAGGAACGCCGTGAGCCTCGAACATGTCACGGGCTTGGTATTCAAAAAGATCCAATGTGATTCCATTTCAATGGGATTTGGGGCTGAAAAAGCCGAGATAGAGGCTTTCAACCCCTCAAGTTTATCGCCCTTGAGCGCAGAAAATTGCGGTTATCGGCTAAACGCCGCCGCCACCGCCGCCACCGCCACCGCCACCCGCGGAACCGCCGCCACCGCTGCCGCTTTCTGAGCTGACCGCGAGACTTTGAGTGATGGCGGAGTTGAGTTCAGACAGGTTGAAATTGCTGACCGCGGCAATCGGAATCCAAACCGGTTGACCGGTCTCGACGTAATAGGTGGTGAGCACCTTGCCCCACTCTTCTTCGAGTCCGAGCAGCACGGCCCAGGGCAACACCTGCTCGTAAAGGTGCAGAATCTCTGGCTTTCCAAGTTCGCCCCGCTCGCGCGTTGCACCCTTTGGCGACTGAAGAAACGCGAGTCGGTCTTGCTCGACGAGGCGAATGTATTGCCTAAGCCCCTCAAGGTGCGTCGTCAGGTCGATTCCCGCTTGGGTCGGCAAACGCTTGGTCATCAAGGTGACAAGGTGCACAATGCTAGCTGCCAGAGCGATCAACAGGGATACCGGCAAAAAGCCCGCGCCGACGACAGCGTCTAGAGCAAGAGAAGTCCACACCAAACCGACCGAGGCGGCGATGATGACCAACCAGCTTCGCATCGCTATCTTGACTGCGAAGTGCGAGTAGTAGCCCTGCTCGAGCGCTACTTTTTCGGCACGTTTTGAAACATCATCGAAAACGTTCACGATTCGAATCGATTCGACCTCGTCGATGTCGGGGCTCATCGTCACGGTGTTGCTCACGCTGAACAACCGGTCGATAAACCACTCAAACTCGGGTTCGGCCGGCGTCTTTTCGGTTCGGGTCAAGAACCACTCTTTGGGTGAGTTCGTCGAGATGGTCAGGTAGCCGCGAACCGCAGCCTGCACGATCAACGCGGCCTGCCAGCGTTTGCCGCCGACCACGCTACCCACCACGCTCAGGTCGGGAGTCTCGGGTCCGGCATATTGCACGGTGACGAACTTGCGCATTCGCCGCCCGCTGAGCACCGCCAATCGATACCAGAAGGCCCAAGCCAAGACTCCGATGATGACGGCGATGAGCGCTAGAAAGAGCAAGTATTCGGGCGTGCCCGAGACCTGCGAAATGTCACCGGTGTTGATTATGCCCTTGTTGAAAGGCAGGTTGATGGTCAGGGTTTCACCAGGGGCGAGCGCTTTGGCCGAGAAATCGACGCGGCTGGTCGAGATTCGGAAGACGAGTTCTTTGCCGTCACAAGCCTCGGTCGCACCCTGCGCACCGACGTAGCAAGAGATCCCGTCGGTCTGCAAAATCTTTGAAAGCTCCGGCGCGATGGTAACCGTGGCGGTCACCTTGCCAAACGGCTGCGCCCATCCCGTGCCGTTTATGTCCCAATAAAACTCGTCGGTATCGCCGAAGTCGCCGACCACCCATTTCTGGCTATACGAAATGATGTATGTCTGGCGGCCGTGAACATAGCGATCGTCGTTGTGTTTCGAAACCACCTCGAAGAAGCCGTCTACAGAGTCGACGCTGAAGTCACGCACCTGACCGGTTTCGTCGACGACCGAGGTCACATTGGTGTCGAGCGTGTGCCCCTGATAGTTATTGGGGATGAGTCGACGGATGCCTCGGTTCTGATCTGTTTCTGGAAAAACCGCCACGAGCGTTTCGATCACATCCAGCCGAGGGATGTTGTGCTCGCCCAGAGAGAGTGCGTATTCGACGTGCATCGACTCGAACTCGAAGTCGTCGACCCCAGCGCTCGCCGGCTGCGGGGCAAAGAACAAAGCCGTGAATGCCAACACCAGGGATGCTGCGATTCGACCCAATCGATTTTTGCTCATGTGTTCAACCTATCGCCGACGAAGCTCAGAGCTTGGTGATTGGCGCGACTTTGACCAGCAGACGCTTGGTGCCGTGCGAGCCGAAGTTGATTTCTGCGGTCTGCTTAGAGCCTTCACCCTGCACCGAGACCACCCGACCCTTGCCAAACGCATCGTGCTGAACCTGATCTCCAACCGAGAGTTGCAAACCTTCGTTGTTGCGAACCTGAGTGATTGCGCCTTTCCACTCGGTCTTCGGGCGTTCGACCGAACGGAAGCCTTGGGTGTCGGCAATCGAAGGACTGTATCCGTGCGGCACTCCCCCGCGACCGGCTCCTGACTCGCGCCAGTCGATGAGGTGGGTCGGAATCTCTTGCAGATAGCGAGACGGCGTCGACGATTCGGTTTCGCCGTAGAGCGACCTGCTGATCGCGAGGCTCACATAGAGGCGCTCCTTGGCGCGAGTGATGCCGACATAGAAAAGTCGACGCTCTTCGGCCATGCCACCTGCGACGGTGAACGACATCTTGTGCGGCAGAAGCCCCTCTTCGAGTCCGGCCAAGAACACCACCGGAAACTCCAAACCCTTGGCGGTATGCAGTGTCATCAGGGATACGGTTCCCGAGGCATCGTCGAGGTCGTCGGCTGCGGCAACCAACGCCACCTCGTTTAAGAAGTCCGGCAAGCGCCCCTCAGGGTTCGCACGCTGGAACTCTCGGGCCACCGCCACGAGTTCTTCGAGGTTTTCGATGCGTGCTTCGTCTTGCGGGTCGCGGCTGGCACGCAACGCGTCGAGGTAGCCGCTCTTGCTGAGCACGGTTTTGAGAATGTGGTCGACCGGGTCAGACTCGACGGTCGAACCGACCTCTTCGAGCAACTCCGACAAGCCCTTGATAGCACCGGTGACCTTTGGCCCGAGACCGAGAGCATCGACCTGGCCCAACGCCGAACGCACCGAGATTCCGTTGTTTTCGGCAAAGCTGGCGAGCAGTGTTTCGGTGGCGTCACCGATTCCGCGCTTTGGCACGTTGAGGATGCGGCGCGTAGCGAAGTCGTCGCGCGGGTTGGCGATCGAGATCAGGTAGGCGAACGCATCCTTGATTTCTTGGCGCTCATAGAACTTGGTGCCACCGATGACTCGGTAGGGAACGCCAGCTCGAATGAAGATTTCTTCGAGTGCACGGGTCTGGGCGTTGGTTCGATAGAACACCGCGACATCGCCGTAGTTGCGGCCCTCGCGGTGCTGCTGGTTGATTTCGTCGGCGATGAACTGGGCCTCGTCGTGCGCCGAGTAGCCCGTGTAACCCACCAACTTTTCGCCGGCACCGCGATCGGTGAACAGGTTTTTGTTGGGACGGTCGAAGTTGTTCGAGATCACCGCGTTGGCGGCGTCGAGAATGTGCTGGGTCGAACGGTAGTTTTGCTCTAGCAAGATGGTCTTCGCACCGGGAAAGTCTTTTTCAAACTCGACGATGTTGCGAATGTCAGCGCCGCGGAAAGCATAGATGGACTGGTCGCTATCGCCCACCACGGTGAGGCTGGCCGGTGGCAAAACCTCGCCGGTGCGTGGGTCGACCTCGCTGAACTCGGCAGGGATGCGCTTGGTCAGCTCGCGAATCAGCGCGTATTGAGCCTTGTTTGTGTCTTGGTATTCGTCGACCAGGATGTGGCGGAACTTGCGCTGGTATTGAGCGGCCACCGCCGGAAAGTTGCGGAACAAAAAGACGGTTTCAGAAATAAGGTCGTCAAAGTCGAAGGCGTTGTTGCGCTTGAGTTCACGCTGGTAGGCGCTGAAGATTTCGGCGATCATCCTCGCGGCCGGGTCGGATGCGTCGGTATTGCGCATGAAGTCTTCTGCATCGTGCAGTTCGTTCTTGGCATTCGATATCACCGAAGACACCAGAGCCGGGGTGAGCTTGTGAATGTCGGCACCCATCTCTTTGATCAGTCGCTTGATCAGCGCTCGGCTGTCTCCCGAGTCATAGATGGTGAAGTTTGGGTCGTGGCCCAGACGCTCAGCCTCGCGACGCAAGATCATGACGCAGGCCGAGTGGAAGGTCTTGAGCCACATGCCGTTGGCATCTTCGCCAAGCAGATTGCGCACGCGTTCGCGCATTTCACCGGCGGCCTTATTAGTGAATGTGATAGCCAAAATCTGGCTGGGCCAAGCTTCTTTGTTCGCCAGAAGGTGGGCGATGCGGTGGGTCAGCACCTTGGTCTTTCCAGAGCCAGCACCCGCGACGATGAGCAGGGCCGGACCGCGATGCACAACGGCGGCGCGTTGCTGCAGGTTTAGCCCGTCAAGCAGTGCGTTCGGGTCGGCAGCTGGGGTTGAAAAGAGGTCGATTTGGGTCATGACTAGGCAAGTTTAGGCGTGGCCTGCGACATAGCCGAGCAGCAGGTCGGGGTGGTCGACGAAAATCCCGTCGGCATCGGTGTTCAAGAAGTGCTGAAAGTATTCTTCGACCGAATACAAGGCCTCTTCGACGCGGGCGGTCCAGGTGAAAACCTGAAATCCGAGAGCGTGAGCACGTTCGACCAGCCCGGTCGGTGCTCCAAAGTCGGCACTCGAAAACGCCGGCTTTTGCCCGAGCACCAGGTCGATGTCAAAGCTAACGCCATGCACCTTCCCGACCAGGTTGCTCAAAAACTCATCGCTCACATAACGACTCTTGCCTGGCAGGTGGTCTCGGTCGATCAAAAAGACGTAGTCCCCGATTTCACCGAGTCTCGCGCGAGCTCGAGTCAGCACATCCAGGTTGAAAGATTCAAAAATCAAACGGATGCCGCGCTCGCGCCACCCGCAAACCTCTAACTCGGCTGCCAAGAGTTCTAACACAGGTATGCCCTGCTTCTCGAAATAGGCGCCGTGCTTAAGTTCGAGAATCACGGCCCGGTTGTTCAAGAAGGGGGCTGCCAAAAGTTCGGCGAGGGTCGGCACCTCGAACTCTCCGTTGAACGCTGCCGACCCAGGTCGCCATTCGGGCAGACGCTCGGTGGCGCGGAGCTGCTTGATTTCGGCGATGGTGAAGTCTTCGGTGAACCAATCCTGCACCGAGAGGCCGTCGAGATAGCCGGCACGCCTTAGGTGTGCAAACTCGGGGCGGGAGGCGACATCCGTGGTGCCCGATAGTGCGTTTTCGTGACGCAGAACCAGCACGTGGTCTTTGGTCGGCACGATGTCGCACTCGATCGCGAAGACCCCTTGGTCATAGGCGAGCTTGAATGCCTCGAGAGTGTTCTCGGGACGATAGGCACACGCCCCTCGATGGCCAAAGACTTTAGGTTTCACGCTCATGAGATTAGGTGAGCCAACTTAACGGCTGGTTACTCCCACTCGATGGTGCCTGGCGGCTTCGAAGTCACGTCGAGCACGACTCGGTTGACTCCGTCGACCTCGTTGGTGATTCGGTTCGAGATCTTGGCAAGCAGTTCATAAGGCACGCGGGTCCAGTCGGCGGTCATCGCGTCTTCGCTCGACACCGGACGAAGCACAATCGGATGGCCATAGGTGCGGCCGTCGCCCTGAACACCAACCGAACGAACATCGGCGAGTAGCACAACCGGGCACTGCCAGATTTCTCCGTCGAGGCCAGCGGTGGTCAGCTCGTGGCGCACGATGGCGTCGGCCTTGCGTAGCAGGTCGAGGCGCTCCTTGTTGACTTCACCAACGATGCGAATGCCGAGACCTGGGCCGGGGAATGGTTGACGTTGCACGATTTCGTGCGGCAGACCCAGTTCAGCACCGATCGCGCGAACCTCGTCCTTGAAAAGAGTGCGCAGCGGTTCGACCAGTTCGAACTGCAAGTCGTCAGGCAATCCGCCGACGTTGTGGTGACTCTTGATTCCGGCGGTCGCGCCACCACCAGACTCGACGACGTCTGGATAGAGAGTGCCCTGCACCAAAAAACGAATGGGGCGGTTGTCGGCCTTCGACTCTTCGATCAGCGCAGCCTGCGCTTCTTCGAAGGTGCGAATGAATTCGCGACCAATGATCTTGCGCTTGGTCTCGGGGTCGCTCACGCCGGCGAGCGCGTCCAAGAACTTCTGCTCGGCATCCACGACAACCAAACGGATGCCCGTGGCAGCCACATAGTCACGCTCAACCTGCTCGGCCTCACCTTGACGAAGTAGCCCGTGGTTTACGAACACACAAACGAGCTGATCGCCCACGGCCTTGTGAACCAGCGCCGCGGCAACAGCCGAGTCGACGCCACCAGAGAGGCCACAGATAACGCGGTCGGTGCCGACCTGCGCGCGAATCTTTTCGACCTGCTCGGCGATAACGTTGCCCGAGTTCCAGGTGGGGGCGATGCCGGCGGCGTTGTGCAAGAAATTCTCAAGAACCTTCTGGCCAAACTGCGAGTGCTTCACCTCTGGGTGCCACTGCACGCCGTAGATCTTCTTTTCATGGTTGGCGAACGCGGCAACCGGGGTGGTCTCGGTCGAAGCGAGCACCTCAAAGCCTGCCGGCGCCTGCATTACCTGGTCGCCGTGGCTCATCCAGCAAATCTGCTCGGCAGGCTGACCCTCGAGAATCTCACCGCCGTCGCTCACGCGAAGTTCGGTTGCGCCGTATTCTTTGATGCCCGAGCGGTCAACGCGACCACCGAGCAGGTTGGCAAGGGTTTGAAAGCCATAGCAAATGCCAAGCACTGGCACACCGAGCTCGAGAATCTGCGGGTCAAGTTGAGGTGAGCCATCCTCGTAAACAGACGAAGGGCCACCCGAAAGAATGATGGCGGCCGGGTTCTTGGCGCGCACCTGCTCGGCGGTCACATTGTGGTGAACGATTTCGCTGTAGACCCCGGCTTCACGAACGCGACGGGCGATCAACTGGGCGTAT